>Ga0209911_100038_pt1 | contig 212570 bp, 152 predicted proteins | sample FECB21metaG_FD_188301 | JGI IMG/M metagenome (GOLD analysis project Ga0209911, IMG submission 188301) | Cyanobacterial communities from the Joint Genome Institute, California, USA - FECB-21 (SPAdes) (version 2) | ecosystem: Environmental > Aquatic > Thermal springs > Hot (42-90C) > Microbial...
GTTAGGAGTTAGGAGTTAGGAGTTAGGAGTTAGGAGTTAGGAGTTAGGAGTTAGGAGTTAGGAGTTAGGAGTTAGGAGTTAGGAGTTAGGAGTTAGGAGTTAGGAGTTAGGAGTTAGGAGTTAGGAATTAGGGGTTAGGAGTTAGGAGTTAGGAGTTAGGAGTTAGGAGTTAGGAGTTAGGAGTTAGGAGTTAGGAGTTAGGAGTTAGGAATTAGGAGTTAGGAGTTAGGGGTTAGGAGTTAGGAGTTAGGAGTTAGGAATTAGGGGTTAGGAGTTAGGAATTAGGGGTTAGGAGTTAGGAGTTAGGAGTTAGGAGTTAGGAGTTAGGAGTTAGGAGTTAGGAGTTAGGAGTTAGGAGTTAGGAGTTAGGAGTTAGGAGTTAGGAGTTAGGAGTTAGGAGTTAGGAGTTAGGAGTTAGGAGTTAGGAGTTAGGAGTTAGGAGTTAGGAGTTAGGAGTTAGGAGTTAGGAGTTAGGAGTTAGTTGATAGTTGATGGTTGTTTGTCCACTGTCCACTGTCAACTGTCAACTGTCAACTGTTTAGCTACATTCCAAAGACGCACGAGTTGAAATGCCGGTTTTTGGATTAACTCCGCTTGCTGTTTCACACAGTTTTTGAACTTCTACGCGATCTAAAATAGCACCACTAAAATCCGCACCAGTAATATCAACATTACGAAAAATAGAACGTAACATCATTGCATTAGTAAAAATTGCATCACTCAAGTCGGCATCACTGAAGTTTGTTAAATAAGCTATTCCATCGGTGAAATCAACACCATGTAAATTCGAGTTTTGTAATAATGAACCGTTGAAAACAGCACCGCGCATATCGGCGTTACTAAAATTAGTATCTTCTAAATTGAGAGTGGTATACTCCTCCCCTACTAAACTTTGACCAGATAAATCTTTACCAGATAATTCATTACCAGCCGCACGTGAAATACTAGAAGAACTTGCAGCTTGGGCTGACAAAGGATAAAAAAGCACAACAATAGCTAAAACTAAGCTTACTAGCACTTGCCAAAATTTCATAATTTCTAGTTCATAAAACTCAATACATCCACATTTAACCATACTTCATGGATGGTGGACAGTTGACAGTTAATAGTGGACAGTTGACAGTTGATAGTGGTTAGTCGATGCTGGATAATCGATGGTAGTTAGTGGTTAGTAAATAATAAGTACCCGTGCAAAATTAATTTAACATTTTAGTTTCATAGGGAAGAGGGAAAAGGGAAGAGGGAAGAGCGATATAACTCAGTAGTAAATATACAATTAATTCTGCTTACCCACTTAGAAGAAGCATCAACTGTCAACTATCAACTAACTCTTGTAGGATATTTAAAGATGTTGATTAAGAAAAGCTTTATTTATCTGTGGCTAATCAAGAACAAATCGCAATGATTGCGCGATCGCCTTTATTTACGGTTATACAAGAGTTGCAAGGGCGATTTACTAGTTTTGGTGGCTGGGAAATGCCATTACAGTTTTCTGGTATTACGGTGGAACATCAGGCTGTGAGAAATGCTGCTGGAATGTTTGATATTTCCCACATGGGTAAATTTATTTTAGAAGGTAAAAATTTAATTTCTCAACTCCAGCGTCTGGTTCCTTCTGACTTAAGTCGTCTGCAACCAAGTCAAGCACAATACACTGTTTTATTAAACCCCCAAGCTGGGATTATTGATGACATAATTTTTTATTATCAAGGTGAAGATAATACTGGTTTGCAAAAAGGATTTATCATTGCTAATGCTGCGACTACAGCTAAGGATAAAGCATGGTTACTCGAACACCTGGATACTAAACAAGTGGAATTCCAGGATTTATCAACTCAAAAAATATTATTAGCGGTTCAAGGACCTAAAGCTACTGAAATTCTGCAAAAACTTGTTGATCAAGATTTAACTTCTGTCAAAGCATTTGGTCATTTGGATGCAACAGTACTCGGTAAACCTGCTTTTCTGGCTCGTACTGGTTACACCGGGGAAGATGGTTTTGAGGTGATGGTAGAACCAACTCTAGGAATAGAACTTTGGCAAAATTTAATTGCAACAGGTGTAGTTCCTTGTGGATTGGGTGCGAGAGATACTTTGAGATTGGAAGCTGCTATGGCACTTTATGGACAAGATATAGATGATACTACCACTCCTTTAGAAGCTGCTTTGGGTTGGTTAGTTCATTTTGATACTAAAGGTGATTTTATTGGACGTGAGGTATTAGAACAGCAAAAAACCAGCGGGGTGCAACGTAAATTAGTAGGTTTACAAATGCCAGGACGTAATATCGCTCGTCACGGCTATTCAGTATTATCCGATGATAATCAAGTAGGAGAAATTACTAGCGGTACCTTATCACCAACACTCGGTTATCCTATTGCTTTAGCATACGTACCCCCAAAACTGGCAAGCCTCGGCAACCAATTAGAAGTAGAAATTCGCGGTAAAACCTATCCTGCAACAATAGTAAAGCGTCCATTTTATCGCTCAACAAGTCGTGTCGGTAAATAAAAGATGTAGAGACAAACACACAACGCATCTCAAAAATGAAAATTTACCTCGCTCTGTGTGACTCCGCGCTTTCCTCCGCGCCCCTTTGCGTTTAATCAAAGGATACTGAATTTCAACCTTTAACCTTTAACCTTTGACCTTAATTGCCGATAATGAATAATTGATAATTGCTTAAAAAGAATATGACTTTTGAATATCCAGAAGATTTGAAATATTTAGACACTCACGAATACGTGCGTCTTGAAGGTGAAAATGCCACAATTGGAATTAGTGCTTTTGCAATCGATCAGTTGGGAGATATCGTATTTTTGGAGTTACCCGGAGTTGGCGATCGCGTCACAAAAGGAGAAACTTTTGGTACGGTTGAATCGGTAAAAGCTGTAGAAGATTTGAATTCACCTGTAACTGGTACGGTGATTGAATGTAATGATCCAATGATGGATTCTCCGGAAAAATTGGCAGATGATCCTTATGGTGAAGGATGGTTGATCAAAGTCAAAGTTGAAAACCTCACCGATATTGATGATGCAATGAGTGCCGAAGAATATAGCTCCAAGGTGGAAGGAAATTAACTTGATTGGGGGAAGGGGAGATATCAGTTAACAGTTATCAGTTATCAGTCACGTTTATACAATAAAAGGGCTAGTCTCCCACTGCATTTCTGTGGGAGCGCCTTCGAGTATTGGTTTAAATAGAACACCATACGCCCGTGTTCACTGTTGATTGTTCACTGATTTAACTCCCTTCCTCTTAACTCCGGTGCTTCTAACTCCTAATTTCTACTTTATTAAGTGAGTAAATATCGGCACCACGTCCAAAAGCAAACCGCAGGGAAGCAGGTAAATTTTTACTTGATAATGTAATAAAGATAATTACTGCTATCAGCGCGATCGCAAAGTTAAATCCGAATATGTTACGATAACCAATTTGTTGCGCGACTAAACCAAAAATCGGTCCTGCAAGAGCAACACCAATATCAAAACCTACCATACATAAACTAAATATTCTTCCTCTTTCCTGGGGATAAGCTCTATCTGTAATCATTGCCGCAATCATCGGAATTATTGTACCACCACCAATTCCCTCGATTGTCGCTGCAAATAAGAAATCTGCTGCGCTATTGGCTGTCCATAATAATACTAATGCCAAACTGTAGCATACTAAACTCAAGGTGATAAATAAACCACGACCAAATTTATCACTCGCTTTTCCACAAAATAACCTTGAACAAAAACTGGCGATCGCTACTACCGTGTAAAATAATCCAGGGTTTAATTCGGCTTCGGTTGATTTGATAAATAAGGGTACGAAGGTATGTAAGCTGCCCAGAATCAAACCTATAATTAATAAGATAAAAGCGGGAATCCTAACTCTGGGGCTAATCAATTTTTGCCAAAATGGACTGTCGTTATTAACAACTTGCTCTTCTACTGGAACTATGGGATTGATAATTGGTACCGTACATAATAATGCTAGACAAGCCAAAACGGTAGATAATATAAATAATGAAGTGTAACCCGCAGCTTCCATTAAATATCCACCTAAAGCCGGACCAATCGCTAAACCCAGTGGATTAACTAAGCTCATATAGCCTATTAATTCCCCACGGTTTTCTACAGGTGCAATATCTGCAACTAATGCCAAAAATCCGGTGGAAAAAGCGGCGATACTAATTCCGTGGAAAGCACGGATTACCATTAATAACGGTATTGATTGAACAAAATTGTAGCCGATGGGAGCTATTGCTGCTGATAATATACCAATTATCAACACGATTTTTCTACCCCGTTTATCTGCTATTTGTCCTAAAAATGGGCGAAATGTCAATAGTCCAATGGCAAAACTACCCATTACCACACCAATTTGCTGTTTTGTTGCTCCAATATCTTCTATATAAAGCGGCAAAGTTGGCAGCAATGAAGCCAAACTAGCCCAAAATAATAAACCTGCTGCAAATAAAGCTAGCAGGTTTCGCCGTACTTGGCTATCTACTGATAATAAAACTTTCACGGCAGATGCAATTATTGTGTAAGGTTCGTCATTTGTAGTTTGTCATTTGCTGTTAAATCATCTCAAATAAACAAACTACTACCTCTATGTTACATTACTTTACATATCTCTTTGGTTTGATGAAAAATCAACTGGCTGTGATATGATAAAAAATAATTAAAATGATAACTTTATAATGGAATGTAAGTGATTTTTTTTGAAGCAGCAATATTCCCATTATGAAAATAAGCTTAATATAAAAAGTATAATATCAGAAAAACACGAAATCTAAAAATTTTTTTTTTCAATTTTTCAAAAATTTTTGTAAAATTCCTTGCTTAACTTCGATTTTTATTGTGATGTCCTTTTATTTTGAATTAATCAGTTGAGACTAGGGAGTAGTTCGTTCGTTAGTATACTGAGTTTTATTGAATATTCAAATAGTAATTTTATATAAAAAACAAGTTTAAGTTGGTTATGTTACTAATTAATTATTAGTAGTAATTTAAATAACAAATAATATTGAAAACCAGTATTTTTATTGAGAAAAAACCGGGGTTTTATAAATGGGGCTTGTATAAAAAGGTAAATAACGTTGTGATTGTTTGTTAGAAGATGAGGTTACTTTGGGGCTAAAGATGTGTTTTTTTTATTGTAAGAAGTCAGATTTTTATGACTATTTTCTGGTCTTATCAAGATTTATCATAAAAATCCGACTTCTGTGATGATTGTGTTAGGGAATGCTTCTTGCAGGGTACTCAAGTTAAAAAGCTCAACAGATTAACGAAAGATAACTGATAACTGTTTACTGTTAACTGATAACTGATAACTGTTTACTGTTCCCTTTTATTTTGTACAATTTCGCGGATGCGATAAATTGGTCTTCCTTGGGATTCGTGGTAAGTACGCATTAATAATTCAGCTAGTAACCCAAAGCAAAATAGCTGTACTCCGGTGACTAGAAGTAAGACAGCCAAAATCAATAAAGGGCGATCGCCAATATTTTGACGTAATATTAATTTAGTCCAAGTTAGATGAAGACTTATTCCGCCACCGGACACCATAAAAATCAAGCCCCATAATCCAAAAACGTGCATTGGACGGCTGAGAAACTTTTTCATGAATGCGATAGTAAATAAATCCATCATGACTCGGAAAGTACGACCTAAACCGTATTTACTGCGACCAAAACGACGAGGATGGTGACGAACTGGGATTTCGGTAATTCTGGCACCTTCAATATAAGCTAAAGCAGGTAAAAAACGGTGTAATTCTCCGTAAAGGTTCATATCTGCTACAAGTTCGCTACGATAAGCTTTAAGAGAACAGCCATAATCACGAATATTAACACTGGTGATGCGACGAATTAACCAATTGGCAATTTTGGAAGGTAACAAACGGGTGAGAGCGGCATCTTGACGATTTTTGCGCCAACCACTGACTAAATCGTATCCTTCATCTAACTTAGTCAATAACATCGGGATATCTACGGGGTCGTTTTGTAAGTCAGCATCTAAAGTTACAATAGATTTCCCCTGTGCATGGTAAAAACCTGCTGCCATTGCCGCAGTTTGACCGTAATTGCGTCGTAAAATGATACTTTTGAGGTCGGTGCGGATTTGTCCTTGTTCTTTAAGTAATTGTACAGAACCATCGGTGGAACCATCATCAACGCAGATAATTTCGTAACTCAAATTACTTTCAATCAAAGTGGATGAAATTGCTTCGAGTAAATGAGGTAAACTTTCCACCTCGTTATGTACTGGTACTACCACCGAAACATCGAGAATGGGAGATATGGCATCTTCCTTAACCGTCAAACTTCCAGAAACAAACCCATTTCTCATAATTATTTATCCTTAGCCTTTTTGTGGGATGTAACTGCTTACCACCCTTCCTACACCTCGTAGCTGTTGATAATATGACCGACTAACCTCATCTCCCTGTTCCGAAAGATGATCTATTCCAATACCATTTCGTCCTTTATCTTTTCCGGAACTATGGATATAATAACCATCTCCCAAATAAAGACCTACATGAGTGGCTTTTTGAGGAGTGCCAAAAAAGATTAGATCTCCTGGCTTTAAAGAATTTAAATCAAAATTCTCTACAGTACAAACTTGTTGAACAAAAGCTTCTTGCTGATAAGCATCTCTGGGTAAGCGAATTCCCACCGAAGCGAAAGCCTTTTGCATTAGTCCGGAACAATCATAATTTGGTCCGAGGGTACCACCCCAAACGTAATAATTTGGTTGTTCCATCGCTTTTTGAGTAAAAGCGATCACCGAGGGTAAAAGTTGCTTTATTTGAACTGCGGAAAATGATTTAATTTGTAAAGGTTGAGTCGCTGGAGATAATAACTTTAAATCGTCAATTGCCAACCAACCGGGATAATCATCTTCAGATAAGCATACCTTGACTGAAGTTTGATTTAAAGTTTGTGGCATTACCTGTAAATATCTTCCCTTTTCGGCTTGAGTTGACAGACTCAAACATTCGGGAGAATCATAGATATTCAAATCAGCTTGGGTTATATATTCAAAATTTGCTTGCAATTCCTGTTGAGAAACCATAAAACTTTGTAAGTAATAACAACGAAGTTTAAATTAAAATCGGACGGTAACGATGTTTTTCTTTAACCACGACGAACAACTCGAAACACTGGGTAATAGTATATTAGAAGCTACTTGGGCTGAATTTCCTACGTTAGCTCGTAACCAAATTGCTGTAACTTGGATTATCTACGACCCGCCGGTATCTGTAAATACTGGTGGTGCTTTAACTCCAGATGCTTTTTGGAATCATCCAGTTCGTGGTTTTACTTATCGGGGTGTGGAAACAATTTATCCGGCTTCCGTAGTTAAATTATTTTATTTGCTGGCGATACATGAATGGCTAGAAAAAGGTATGGTAGAAGACTCCGCCGAGCTACAGCGAGCCATCAGGGATATGATTGTGGATTCGAGTAATGATGCTACCAGTTTGATTGTAGATGTATTAACTGGGACGACTTCCGGACCAGAATTATCACCCGGACCATTTGAAACCTGGAAACAACAGCGTCATATTGTCAACCGTTATTTACAGTCTTTGGGATGGGAAGAATTACAGACAGTAAATGTTTGTCAAAAAACTTGGGGTGATGGTCCCTACGGACGGGAAAGAGCCTTTTACGGACAATTTTTAGAAAATCGTAATATGTTAACGACTAATGCGATCGCCAGATTATTGCACGCGATTGTGGGTGGAGTTGCAGTCAGCGCAACCCGTTCTCAAGAAATGATGAATATCATGAAGCGCAGTTTGAACCCCGAAGAATTACCCAAAGATGTAGAAGAAGACCAAATCACAGGTTTTTCAGGTGGTAGTCTTCCTGTAGAAGCAAAAATTTGGTCAAAAGCAGGCTGGACTTCTCAAGTTCGTCACAACGCAGCTTATATTGAAATACCCGATAAGCGTCCTTATTTATTAGTGGTATTTACGGAAGGGAAATCAAACGCTAAAAGTCGAGAAATCTTACCATTTGTTTCTGAGCAGTTTAGGTTAGCGGTTTGTAGTTTAGCTTAAATATGGGGTTTGGGAGAAAAAGGAAGCAGAAGCAATATTTAACTCCTAACTCACACTCTTTCACATTTGAGTTTCAAAATCTAAAATCCAAAATTTCCAGTAGCAGATTTTGAAAAGACGCATTATAATAAAATATGAAGCACATGGGTCTGTAATGGTTTCGACGGGGTGGCGAAAGCTTCTCGTTGATTCAGGTCGAGAGAGAGTCAAATCTCGTAAATCAAGGCTCAAAACAAATAATAAATGCAAACAACATTGTAGCATTCAAGCGTCAAGCAGTAGCTGCTTAAACTTTTTTCGTACGCTTCTCTCTGGTTTGACTCCGTTAAGGATTAGAGAGCAACCCCCAACGGATGCTCTAATAAGTTCCCTTTGGTGGACTTGTTAGAAAAGACTTTACCAAAGCATCCCACCGTTCGGGATAATGAATGGTCCCTGCCTTAAGGGTAAACGAGGCTAAACCTGTGAACGATGCGGGGGTAAATACCCATTTCGGACGGCAGTTCAATTCTGCCCAGATCCATTAGTACATAAATATTAAATCCACCTTATACTTATTAAATGTAAAGGTGGATTTGTTTTTATGAGTCAATTACAAGTAACTCTTGTTTGTCAAAATCCTGCTTGTGCTAAAGAATTTAATAAAAGTCGCGGCGAATTTAATCGAAGCCAGAAATTAGGAAGACCTCATTTTTGTTGTTTAAGATGTCATGCTAAATATAGAGGGCTTGGGACATCTAAAGTCAAAGTGAATAGAACAACTTCCCATTTAAAAGATATCATTAGAAGAGACGAATATTCACCTTTCCGAAATCATCTGAAGGTGATGAAAAAGTCGGCAAAACATCGAAAGCAAGAATGTTCTGTCACATTAGCGGATTTGAAACAATTGTGGGAAAAGCAACAAGGAATTTGCCCCTATACTGGCTGGAATTTATTTTTATTACCCAGCACAACTGATTATCAAAATGCTATTTTAACAACAAATAGAGCGAGTGTTGACCGTATAGATTCTTCATTAGGTTATATCCCGGAAAATATACAATTTGTGGCTGTAATTGCCAACTTTGCGAAGAATGTTTTTAGTGAACAAGATTTAATAAAATTCTGCAACGACGTTTATAAATACAGAGTTTTGGGTAATAATTTCATAGATGCTCGTAAAGGTTTAAAAATTTCTGACAATGTTTTAATTAATAGTAGGAGAGATGAATATTCACCCTTTCGTCAGCATCATAGACTTGCAAGAAGAAGAGTGAAAAGTAATGGACGTGAATGTAATATTACTCTGGAATATCTAAAACTGCTTTGGGAAAAACAAGGTGGTAGATGTCCTTATACAGGATGGAACTTAGATAATCATCAGACAACTAGTGAGTGGGATAGTAATGTACTATATCCCAAAACAGCGAGTTTGGATAGGATAGATTCTCGTAAGGGCTATATTCTTGGAAATGTACAGTTTGTCAGCGTCATGGCTAACTACGCAAAGAGAGATTTTTTAGAAAAAGAATTGCTCGAATTTTGTCAAGCGGTAGCTGATGTAAATGCTATTTAATAGTAGATAATATAATAATCAATAACAAAATCTAGAATGTACATATCAATTTAAGTTGAAATCTTCACTATTTTCTCTTCATCAAAATTAAAAAAAGTATATATTCAAGCAACTCTTTAGATATTAATCTAATATAAAATATTGGTGCGTATTGGTGTGGTCAGTTAAATAAAATTTGCAGGTTAAATTGCGTAAAATTTTGATTTGTGTTGAAGTAACTAGTACATGAAGGCAGAAGTAAGAGGGCGAATGGCAGAAGGCGCAAAGGCTTATTGTATAAGCTTTTTATTAATATGAAATGGTTGCTTTATTTACGCACCCGCTGTACTAGTAGTTCTTTTCAATAGAAAAAATACCCATTGAAAATCAGATTTTTAGAGTAAGTATCTATGACAAATTTTTTCAAAACCCGACTTCTGTGATAGTTCTCGAATTGCAACCCTCACGGGTATTGACGTTAAAAGTTGGATAGTGGTTAAAAGTTATAAAATTAACAGAGGGTGTAATGGCTCACATATTTAGATTTCAAAATTATCAAAAAAAAATATTTAAATTTACTTTATTAATAATAGTAGTTTTATGCACAATAATAGCTTGTAATAATACTGAAGAAACTCAGTTTATTGGGACTTCATCAACTAAGGAAAATCCTTTAAATATTTGGTGGGATAAAGGCTTTAATCCAGAAGAAGATGAAGCATTGCGTCAGCTTGTGCGTAATTGGGAAAATGTTAGCGGTAAAAAAATAAATTTGCTTTTTTATACTACTGATTCTTTAGGAGAGAAAATTCGTCGGTCATTAAAAGCTGGCAATCCTCCTGATATTGTAATGAGTTTTAAAGCAGAGCGATCGCCAAATTCCCGTTTAGCTTGGGATAATAAATTGGTGGATGTTTCTGATATAGTGAATCCGGCTGAAAACCTGTATTCAAAAGCTGTTTTACAAACAGTTAATTTATATAATAATGTTGAAAAAAAACGTAGTTATTATGCTGTCCCGATTCATCAAGGAACGATGCATATTTATTACTGGAAAGATTTGTTAGCAGAAGTAGGTCGTAGTGAACAAGATATACCAAAAGAATGGGATGCTTTTTGGGAGTTTTGGAAACAAGTCCAAGATGATTTGAGAGCGAATAATAAATCAACTAATAAATCTCAAATATATAGTTTAGGTTTTACTTTGTCACCAGAAGCTGGTGATACTTATTACTTATTTGAGCAAATTTTGGAAGCTTACGATATTGAGATTGTAAACCCTCAAGGAAAATTATTAATTGATGATACAAAAGTACGTCAAGGTATCATCAAAGTATTACAGTGGTATGAAAATTTTTATGAGCAAGGTTATATTCCACCCGCAGCTATAAAATGGTTAAATCCAGATAACAATCGCAGCATATTAAATCGGGAGATAGTAATGACTCCCAATGCTACTCTTTCAATTGCTGTAGCAATGCGTCAAGATGCTGATATTTATAATAATAAATTAGGTATTTTGGAATTTCCTAACAAACCAAATGGTCAACCGATGCGACATTTAACAATGGCTGAACAAGCTGTAATTTTAGCTGAATCAAAAAATCAGAAATTGGCTAAGGATTTCTTGAAGTATGTAGTACAAACAGAAGTGATGAAAGATTATCTTACAAATGCCGGAGGACGCAATTCACCTGTATTAGAAACTGTTTGGAAAGATAATTTTTGGACAAATCCCAATGATCCACATATTTCTTATGCTACTAAGACTTTTAACGAAGGTAGAATTCGTTATTTCTATATATCTCAAAATCCTGTTTATAGCCGAGTTTTAGATAGAAATGTCTGGGGTAAAGCAATTAACAGAGTTATTGTTGATAAAATTTCACCCGCACAAGCAGCAGATGAAGCAATTAAAGAAATTAAATTAATTTATCAAGAATGGGAGAGAGGTTAAAAGTTAGAGGTGAAATGTCGAAGGTTCTAATTGGGAGATTTATCATTATTTAAAATGAAATTTTGGCAGCAACATTTAACGACAAAAATTGCGAGTTCTTTTCTATTTTTATCTCTTTTAACTGTTGGCGTAGTAGGAGGATTCACATTTGTTAATGCGCGAGATTCTCTTAAAAAAGCTGCTTTTGAACGTCTTAATGTGACCGCAACACTCAAGAAAAAACAAATTAATCGTTGGTTTGATTTGCAGCAAGAAGATTTTATTTTTATAATTGAATTTGCTGATGTTAAGGAAAAAATCAACACAGTTCTGAACTCAAATGTTTCTGAATCAGAATATCAAGTAGCCTATAATGTTCTCGATGATTACTTACAAAAAATAAATCCTATTAAGCCTGGTTTACAGGAAATTTCTATTATCAATCGTAGTAATAAAATAATTATATCTAGTAATAAAAATCGTGAAGGTAAATATGAATTACTAGCCAATGTTAGTTATGTTGAAAAAAACTGGGGTGGGAATAATTTTGCTCCGATTTTTTATGTTTCACCAGAAACAGGTAAACCCGCAGTTACTTTAGCAAAAACTTTACGAAATAATGCAGGAGAACATCAAGGAATTGTTTTAGCAAATCTCAATTTACAACGGATCGATGAAATTGTTAGAGAACGTGGAGGTTTAGGTAACAGTGGTGAAACCTATTTAGTTGGTTCTTTAGGAAGAAGTAAAAAAACATTTATTTCTAAAGAAAATACTCGTAATCATGAAGTTGATCAAAATATCAATTCTGAAGGTATCGACTTAGCGATGGGTGGTGTTAGTGGTGCCGGAGAATATAATAATTATGCGGGAATACGAGTATTAGGAGAATATCAGTGGCTGAATAAGCAAGACTTAGCATTATTAGTTGAGATCAGCGAGGAAGAAGCATTTGCTCCAGCGCGTCAATTAGCAAATACAATTATGTTAATCGGTTTGGCATCAGCAGGAGTATTATTATTAGGTGTTTATTACTTATCTTTACAATTAAGTATTTATCGTAGACGTTCCGAAAATTACAGTTATCAATTGGAAGCGAAAGCACAAGAAGCGGAAACTGCTAACTGTGCAAAAAGTGAGTTTCTAGCAAATATGAGTCATGAACTACGCACTCCTTTAAATGCAATTTTAGGTTTTGTACAGTTGATGAAAAGGGATAAAATGCTTTCTTTAGAGCAACAAGAATCTTTAGCAATTATTAACCGTAGTGGAGAACATTTACTATGTCTAATTGATGATGTATTAGATATGTCAAAAATTGAAGCGGGACGTACTATTTTACATTCAGAAGCTTTTAATTTACATCTTTTATTGCAGACTCTTCAGGAAATGTTTCAACTCCGAGCAACTGCAAAAGGATTATTTTTAAATTTTAATTTTGATAATAATTTACCCAGTTTTATTATCAGTGATCAAAATAAACTGCGGCAAGTTTTAATCAATTTATTAGGTAATGCAATTAAATTTACCGAAATAGGAGGAGTCAGCTTAAAAACTAGTTATCAATTAACAGCAACTTCCCCATCTCTCTATTTTGAAGTGAAAGATACAGGAAAAGGTATCGCATCTGAAGAAATAGATAAAATATTTGAACCATTTGTACAAACTAGTAGCGGTATTCGAGCAGGTGGTACAGGCTTGGGGCTTGCTATTAGTCGTCAATTTGTGAGGTTAATGGGTGGTGATATTTACGTTAATAGCATTTTAGGGCAAGGTTCTAGTTTCAGTTTTGATATTCAAATTAGCTTACCCGATACAACAGCAGAAATATATTCAGCTAAAAAACGGGTGTTGAAAATTGCGCCATCTCAACCTAATTATCGTATTCTTGTAGTAGATGACCGTTTAGAAAATCGCGATTTATTAACCAAATTATTAGTCAGTGTCGGATTTAATACTTGTAGCGCTACCAATGGAAAAGAAGCGATCGCTTTATGGGAAACATGGCAACCCCACTTAATTTGGATGGATATGCGAATGGCTATTATGGATGGTTATCAAGCTACAAGGGAGATTAAAGCCAAATCACAAAATCAATATACTGTAATCATCGCTTTGACTGCAAGCGCTTTTGAAGAACAGCAACAAGCAATTTTTGCCGCAGGTTGTGATGATTTAGTTCGTAAACCGTTTCAGGAAGAAGTTATTTTTGAGAAGATGAAACAATATTTGGGAGTTGAGTATATTTATGAGGAAGATAATTTAAAATCTGATAATATATTACCGAGTAATTCTCAAATAATTTTAACTCGGCAAGACCTCAGTGTCATGTCTGGAGAATGGGTAGCTTTATTACATCAAGCAGCGTTAGAGGTAGATGCAGATTTGATTTTACAGATGATTGAGCAGATTCCACAAAAGCATCAAACTTTGGCTGAAAAATTGAGAAAGTTAACATTACAGTATGATTTTGATGCAATTGTTGAGGTGAGTTGAAAGTTAGCTTTAAATCTTTGATAATCTAGATGGTCAATTGTTTTCTAAAAAAAAGAAGCTTTCATTTTTTTTGGATTGGAGATACGTACATAATTTATTATCTATTTTTTGAATCTAACTTAAATAAACTAGTTAAATCGTTGGTAAATTGGTGTTAAAAGGTAATTTTTAATTAACTATAGGGATAAGGTTGTATTTTAAAAGACTTAGGTAGCCACACTGCATCAGATAGAACCTCTAACACAGCAGGAGATATAGAAGTTTTTGATAAAAATAAAAAACTTATTGAAGCTATAGAAGTAAAGCAGGGTAAACCAATTAACCTGCAAATGATTTTGAATGCTAAAGATAAGATATTAAAACATAGCCCTAGAAGATACTATATACTTTCTTCTGCTGATATTAGACAAGAAGATGAAACAAAAATTCAATCAGAAATTGAATTTATTGCAAACAATCATGGTTGTCAAGTTATTGTTAATGGAATTATTCCAACACTTAAATATTATTTAAGATTAATTACATCAGTAGAAAAATTTGTTCAAGATTATTCTAGATTAATAGAACAAGATAAGGAATTACAAATTAGTCATAAAGTAGAATGGAATAACATATTAAATACGTTATTAATGGATCAATAGAGTTGCTGATTAATTACTACAGTCTCACCCATCTGATAAAATAATATAACTTTTAACCTTCCCTAGTTCTTCCCGATTGCTTGTTAATCTAGTTAACACTATACTTTTTAGACTATATAAAGATATCAGTTTTCCTTGTAGATAACCAAGAGTCCGTGCAACACCATATTTCAAATTAAAAATTGAAAAATGCGTATTTTACTATTAGAAGATGATGAAATTTTATCAGATTTGTTGGTGAAGTCTTTGACTAATCAACATTACATTGTAGATGCGGTTTACGATGGTGAAAGTGGGTGGGAATATGCGACTAATGGTAATTATGAACTGATTTTGATGGATGTCGGATTACCTTTATTAAATGGAATTACTTTATGTCAGCGGTTACGTGAATCAGGTTGTTGTACACCGATTTTACTGATGACTGCGAAAAATGTAAATGCAGAGCGGATTCGCGGTTTAGATGCGGGTGCTGATGATTACTTGAATAAACCCTTGGATTTTGAGGAACTTCATGCCAGAATTCGGGCTTTATTGCGTCGGGGAGACGTTGTACCAAGGATGATTTTGTCTGTAGCTGGATTATCACTAAATCCGAGTACAACTCAGGTAAAGTACTGTGGTAAAGAGTTAAAATTAACACCAAAAGAATACAATTTATTAGAACTATTTTTGCGAAATCCGTCACGGGTTTACAGTCGTACACAAATTGTCGATCATCTTTGGAATTTTGACGATCCACCGTTGGAAGAAAGTGTTAAGGCTCATATTAAAGGATTACGGCAAAAGTTGAAGAAAGTTGGGGCTGTTGATTGGATTGAGAATATTTATGGTTTGGGATATCGTCTTAATCCTCAAGTTAGTAATAAATCTTATCAACCAACAGAGTCAGTTGAGCAACAGTATAACAGTGCTGTTGAACAAATGTGGCTACAATATCAAGATGTTATGGTTAAAAGAATGACTGTTTTGCAAACAGCTGCAAACGCAATCGCAATAGGAAAACTAACTGAGGAATTACGAGAATCCGCTCTCAAAGAAGCTCATAAACTTGCGGGGGTTTTGGGGATGTTTGAACGAGAAGCTGGAACTCGTTTAGCAAGGCAAATTGAGGAATTACTTTTAAAAGATAGTTTTGCTCAATACAAGTTACCGTCTTTGGTGCAAGAATTAAATAAACTTTTGGCTTTATCGGTAGGTAATCGATCTTCTATAAGTGATACAACAAGGCTATTATTAATCGATTCTAATTTACAATTAGCCACAGAATTACAGCAACTCGCATCAAGTCAGGGAATGAGTTGGTATAGGGTAAACAATATTCAGTTAGCTGAAGAATGGTTGCAGAGTCATTCACCGGATTTAGTGGTGCTGAACATACATAAAACAATTAAATCACAAGATTTATCATTAATTAGTAATTTAGCTGCACGTACTCCGGCAATTCCTGTAATCGTGATTAGTGAATTGGATAATTTAGATTATCGGGTGAAAGTAGCCCAAACTGGAGGATGTGGCTTTTTAGTTCAACCAAATGCAACTCAAATTTGGGATTTAACAATTCAATTACGTAAGCGCGATCGCAATCTGGTGACAAAGATATTAGTGGTGGATGATGATCCAATGTTTCTATCTGCTTTGCGTTCATTATTAGAACCGTGGGGAATCAAATTCACGGGTTTGGAAAATTCTCAGGGTTTTTGGGAATTATTAGAGTCTGTGGAACCAGATTTACTAATTTTAGATGTAGAAATGCCAGAAATTAGCGGTATAGAACTTTGTCAAGCGGTTCGTACTGATCAAAAATGGCAAAGTTTACCGATTTTATTCCTTACTTCCCATGGTGACAAAGAAACAATTGAAAAAGTATTTGCTGCTGGTGCTGATGACTATGTAACTAAACCAGTGATGGGAGCAGAATTGTTAACTAGAATTACCAATCGTTTAGAAAGAAACCGTTTATTAAAAACAATTTCGACAAAAGATTCCCAGACTGGAATTAATAATTTTACAGAGTCAAAAATAATTTTAGATAACTTATTAATTCAAAATCAAGAGCATAATAGTTTTGCTTCTCTAGCAATATTAAATATAGCAGAATTAAATCAGATAAATTTTAAATACGGTCATCATATAGGTAATCAAGTATTACAAAGATGGGGGAAATTAATTCAAAAAGTGTTTCGTGGTGGTGAAGTTTTAGGATACTGGGGTAATGGAGAGTTTATCATCGGAATGGCTGGATTAAAAAGAATCCAAGCCAAGGAACGTATAAGTGAAATTCTCACCATTCTTCGACAACAGATATTTACAGCATCCGATGGAAGTAGATTTCAAGTAACTTGTAATTGCCAAATTGCCGAATACCCTACCGACGGAAAAACCGTACATTCTTTATATCAAGCTTTAATGATTAACAATTGAAATTGAATTCTACTTCCTACTCTCTAATCCCTACTCCCTCATAATCAAATGGTAGATAATGAACCAATAAATCAAGAAAATCATTTGTATAGGCTTCTGAGTCGTAACAATGCTTTATTAAAAGCGCAACAAGATGCGGCGCTTGATGGTATTTTAGTTATAGATGAAAATCGGCAAGTTTTTTCTTACAATCAGCATTTTTGTAAATTATGGCAAATACCCAAAGATATTATCAATCGAGGTAATTCTAGGGAATTAATTGCATATGTATTAACTCAACTTTTACAACCAGAATTATTTATTGAAAAAGTAAATTATCTTTATGAACATCCCGAAGAAATTAGTCAGGATAAAATTTATTTTAAAGATGGCAGGATTTTTGACCGTTATTCAAGTCCAATTCAATCAAGTGCTGGAGAATATTACGGGAGAATTTGGTGTTTTCGAGATATTACCGAACATCAGCGAAGAGAACAAGCATTACGATTAATTGTAGAAGGAACTACCACACAAATTGGCAGCGAATTTTTTCATTCTTGTGTGCGTTCTTTAGCAACTATTCTCAAAATGCGTTATGCTCTGATTGCTGAATTTAGTTTGGAATCAACAGATAAAGTACAAACTTTAGCATTTTGGACAGGAGAAGAATTTGGTGACAATTTTGAGTATGATTTAACCTTTACTCCTTGCAAACAATTAATGAATGGAAAAATCCATAGATATCGTAATTCTATTCAATATTTATTTCCTCAACACCCATATTTAATGAGTTTAGAAGCTGAAAGTTATATTGGTATTCCAATTATTAATAACAGTGGAAAAATCATCGGGTTAATTGCGGCTTTTGATACCAAAGCATTACCAGAAAATACAGAAACAGAAGAATCAATCTTAAAAATATTCGCAGCTAGAACCGGAGCAGAATTAGAACGCAAAAATGTAGAAACAGCTTTATTAAAACAAATTGAACGAGATAGTCTATTACAGCAAATTACTCAGAAAATTCGTCATAGCTTAGATAGTCAACAAATTTTTCAAACCACAGTCAATCAAGTTGGTAAAATATTTAAAGTTAGTCGCTGTCACATTCATAGTTATATTAATCATCCTCAACCACAAGTACCTTTAGTTGCTGAATATTGTGATCCGAACTACCCTTCAATGTTGGGAATAAATATTCCAATTAACGGTAATCCTCATGCTGAAAAAGTGCTAACACAAGATGCAGCTTATTCAGTACCAAATATTGCTCTAGAATCGTTTTTACAGCCAATTCAACATATTTGTGACCAATGGGAAGTTAAATCCCTATTAGCAGTCAGGACATCTGAACGAGGAGAAGCTAACGGTTCTATCGTTTTACATCAGTGCGATCGCATTCGTAATTGGAGAAAAGACGAAATCGAATTTTTAGAAGCAGTAGCAGCACAGGTAGGTATTGCATTAGCACAAGCGAGACTGTTAGAACAAGAAAAAGCAAATACGAAATTATTACAACTAGCAAAAAATCAAGCTGAAGCTGCTAACCATGCGAAAAGTACATTTTTGGCAAATATGAGTCATGAATTGCGAACTCCTCTAAATGCAATTATTGGCTTTTCGGGATTAATGCAGCAAAATTCTCAACTCAATATTCAACAACAAGAATATCTCAAAATTATCAACCGTAGCGGTAAGTCTTTGTTAAATTTAATTAACGATGTTTTAGAAATGGCGAAAATCGAAGCCGGACAAACTAAATTAAATTCAGCCCCTTTTGATTTACATAGTCTGTTGCAAACTTTATGGTCTACTTTTCAACCACAAGCCGAAATCAAACATTTATCGCTGCAATTTGATTTAGCCTCTAATTTACCCCAATATATTGTTGCCGATCAAAGTAAACTCCAGCAAATTTTATCAAATTTGTTGAGTAATGCGATCAAATTTACCGATAAGGGAAAAGCTACTCTCAAAGTTTCTTTCTCACCTAAACCCCATCCTCCCTTTTCCTTGTACTTCCAGATAGAAGACACAGGATGCGGTATTATACCTGAAGAAATGGACAAACTATTTCAACCTTTCGTTCAAATGACCTGCGGTAATCAAGTTGAAAATGGAACTGGTTTAGGATTAGCAATTAGTCGTGAATTTGTGCAGTTGATGGGAGGAGATTTACAAGTAGAAAGTATTCCAGAGAAAGGGAGTATTTTCTACTTTCATATTACCGTGAACTTATTAGAATCTGCGGAAACTTCAAATTTTGCGACTCAAAAAACAGCAGTTTATTTATCAGAAAACTTACAAGAAGAGATTACCAGCAAAAATCTCAGAATCATGTCTCCCGAATGGATTTCTAGTCTACATCAAGCAGCAATTGAAGTTGATGCTGATAGAGTTTTGCGGCTGATTCAACGAATTCCCGCTCAATATCAACTGTTAGCTGAGAAACTGACAAAGTTAACCCGTAATTATGACTTTGATACAATTATTGCCTTGAGTAAGGGGAATGAAAATGTTTGAATCTGCAATTAGTCAACCCAAAGCAGATATCTTAGTCATTGATGATACTCCAGAAAACTTAGCATTATTATCACAAATACTTAAAAACAAAGGTTATAAAGTTCGCAGCGTTACCAAAGCTTCTACTGGTTTACGAGGTGCAAAAGCTGCACCTCCCGATTTAATTTTACTCGATGTCAAAATGCCGGAAATGAATGGCTATCAAGTATGTCAGCACTTGAAAGCAGATGAATCTACCAAAGATATCCCCGTAATTTTTATTAGTGCATTGGGAGACGTACTAGATAAAGTCAAAGCCTTTGAAGTGGGTGGTGTAGATTATATTACCAAACCTTTGCAAGTAGAAGAAGTATTAGCTCGCATCGAAACACATTTAACCATTCGACGACTGCAACAACAACTGCAAACCCAGAATAAACAATTACAGCAAGAAATATCCGAACGTACCGCAGCCGAGGAAAAGTTTAGCAAAGCTTTTCGTTCTAGTCCCAACCCAATCGCGATCGCAACTCTTGCAGAAAATCGTTTTATCGATATTAACCCTAGTTTTCTGGAAATGAGCGGTTATTCTCAAGCAGAAATTATGGAAAAATCTGCGAATAATCTGAATATGTGGGTAAATCCTCAAATCTATGAAGATTCACTCAAAATATTATTACAAAATGACTGTTTACACAATCAAGAATGTCAACTTCGTACCAAACAAGGTGAGATAAAAACAGTTTTACTTTCCATGGAATTAATCGAACTTGATGGCATTACTTGTACTTTAAATATGATTAATGATATTACCGAACGTAAACGTTTAGAAGATGAATTTATTTCTTTAGTCAGCCATGAATTACGTACCCCGATGAATTCAATTATCGGTGCATTAGACCTTTTAAGTACGCAGCAACTAGGAATTTTAACCGAGAAGGGAAAATCAATTATTAATATTGCCATTAACAACACCGAACGTCTCATCCGCTTGGTAAATGACATTCTTGATTTAGAGCGGATTAAATCGGGTAAAATTACTATGCATCCCTCAAAATGCAACGCTGCTGAATTACTAATTCAAGCAGCCCAAACAATGCAATCAATGGCATATACAGCCCAAATTACCTTGAGTGTAGAACCGATTTCCATAGAAATTGTTGTAGATTCAGACCGGATTTTACAAGCTTTAACCAATCTATTGAGTAATGCAATCAAATTTTCAAAAGTCGGTCAAACTGTGTATTTACGTAGTAAAATAGTATCCGAAAATTTGCAAATAGAAGTCCAAGACCAAGGAAGAGGAATTCCCCTGGACAAACTACAGTTAATTTTTGAACGTTTCCAACAAGTAGACGCTTCCGATTCCCGTAGTAAAAGTGGTACGGGGTTAGGACTTCCCATTTGTCGAAATATCATCGAACAACATTATGGACGAATTTGGGTAGAAAGTATCTTTGGTGAAGGAAGCACTTTTTATATTCATTTACCTCTAACTAATAGGGAATAACCAACATCAATTATATTGCATTTTTAACTACAAAGTGAAGTATTTTAATAGAATATATATAGAATATATTAATAATTATATAACCCATCATCTTTCAACAGTTATCAGTTATCAGTTATCAGTTAAAAACTGTAAATCAATTGGGAGTCAGAGTCCCCCACTTCCGGCAAGTGGTGTGTTTCAGTCGGGGTTAAATCCCCGACTGAAACCGGGCAGGACTGATAACTGTTGACTGTTCACTGATTTAATTTAAACTCATCAAATTTAATAACTTCAGAATCAGGTTTACGAGTATCGAAACGATAACTACTTATAGTTCCTTGTTCGGTATCAAAAATGCTAAAAACGGTAATTTCATTGCTAGAAATATAAGGTAATGGCTGACCGTTTTCGTCTAAAAGCGGTGCGATTGTGGGTACAATTGGCTGTAAACCGTAGGGGTCGCCAATTTCGGAATAATTATCGTTATTAATATTTGGTACGTTGTTTCGCTTTCTATTTCCATATGCTGCACCGTAGGAATTACCGACATTTGATGTTTCTAAAAAATGCATTCCACTGTGACTAACAAAGCGATTCCATAAATGAGAATGTCCGTAAAATACTAACTGTACTCCTGCTGCTTCTAATAGCGGTATTAAATCGCGGATAATATAATCCTGCTGTTTAGGATATTCATAATGTACCGACATAATATTACCATTGTTATCCCGTTCAATTATCTGTACTGGGTCGGTGTAAGCAGGTACGATGTTATCTCCTAAAGTGTGGGGTGGATGATGAAACATCACAACTTTGTATTTTGCTTGTTTAAATTCCCTGCTATTTAGTTCATTAACCAACCAATGATATTGAGTGCTACCTTGATAAATTGGTTCGTAAATATGCTGTCCATATCCCCAATTATCCGGATTTTTTAATTCTTTTTCTGGTTCGGCATATTTCCCTTTAAGGTTATTTTTCGTATTCGGATAACGCCACATATTAGTTACATATAAAACTACTAGACGTACATCACCAAAACTTACTGCATAATAACCTTTTTCTCCCGTTTCTGTTTCCGGTAAACTAAATATTTTTTCATAAGTATCGGTATTAAAAGAATTATCTTTTAATGATTCTTCTCCATACAGTTCTCGTGCAATCTTACGAGGAATCGTATCGTTAAATTCTTCATTCAAGCTTTTTCCGGTATTAAAGCGTCCCATCACTTCATGGTTTCCAATACAAGGGAATATGGGAGCATTTTGAATAATTTGTCCTCCAGTATAAGTAGTTTCTACACCATCGTATTCCATTACATATTCAGCACGTCCTTGCAAACAAGGAAAAAAAGCATTCCCACGATTATCATCAAACCATTCACTAGCCCGGTCTGGTATATTAACTAAGTCACCAGCAAAAAAAACCGCATCAATTCGCTTAAAGGTTTCCCTGACTTTTTGTAAGTTTGCTGCTACCATGGGTTTGATTTGATGGTCGGAAGTTAATAAAATGTTTAATGGCTTACCGGGTAATGGTGCTGGTTCAAGAGTATAAGTTTTACTACTGATTAATTGGTTATTTTCTGTAATACTTGTTACTCGATAAGATATGCGTTTACCTGGAGTTAGACCAGTTAAATTAGCTTCATGTCGCCATATTTGACGCAAAACAGGTTTATGATAAACTTGTGCGTCTGCGGTTTGATTTCCAACTCGTGATTGTTGGTCTTCTCTTAAATGAATCGGTCTAATATTTTTAGTAAAGACACTTTCAAGTAACTGACTACCATATGCTACAGAGTGTCCATTACCCATAAACTCGGTAAACCAGACAACTTTTATGGAATTTGGAGTCGGGAATTGCAAAAACGGTTCTGTCAGAAGTTTGAACGGTGGCGTTTTCATAAAAATACTAATTATTAGCCAAGAAATAATAGCTTTATTAGATTACTATAAAATTAAGTTTTAATATTAATAAATAACTTTAAACTTTGACAACTTATTTCAAATCTATCCGCAGACTATTTTTGATTTTTATTTCTTAATTCTTCAGGAGTAAATAGATACAACAATTCAAATCAATTGATTATTTTTGCGGAATATTTGACTATTTTTTCTTTTCGTTCTTTTAGGGACTTCCAAAAAATAATTTATTCAATAATTGTAGTGCGAGCTTCTAGCTCGCTATATGCCTCAAGCGAGCTAGAAGTAAGCCCTTTGGGCAGGCTGCGCCAACGCACTACCCAATAAGATTGGATGTTTTTTTTAATTGGAAGTCCCTTATGTGTAAAAAAATGGTGTATTTTAACCAATCGGAGCGGCGGGATTTGAACCCACGACCTCCACTACCCCAAAGTGGCGCGCTACCAAGCTGCGCTACGCCCCGTAAATCGGGCTTTATCTAGTTTGTAAGATGGATTCTAAATTTTTTATTGCAAAAATTTTTAATCCAGGGGTTTTAACTTTAGTATATTAGCACAAAATTGCCACCAAACAACTATTAAATTTAGAAATAAATTAAAAAACCTCAATAGTAGATGCTGCTTGGATTAGCTCTTTAACAGCAGCAGCCTCCCATTTGCCTTCCACACAGCGACCAGAATGAAGGATGAAGCGTAAACTGTAATCGTGGGGTAGTCCTTTTACCTCCATCCAGATTAAATTGCTTTCAGCTTCACAGGTAATTTGTTCTTCATCCATCAACTCTGATGCCATTTGTTGCATCGTGTCTGCTAGCTGCATCAGCAGATGACAAAAATCTTTTAATTCTAGTTCTGTCAACTCCACAGCCCAATCATCCGTACCCAGCAAACCTTTAAATTCCGATGCTGCTGGATTGGTACCGATACGCCAACCGTTTCCTTTTTTTACTACGCGCATGGGGGGATGGGGGGATGGGGGGATGGGGAGACAAGGGGACAAGGGGACAAGGGGACAAGGGGAAAGTTGAATTCTTAACTCTTAACTCCTAACTCCTAACTCCTAACTCCTAACTCCGGTGGTACTAACTCCGGTGGTACTAACTCCGGTGGTACTAACTCCGGTGGTACTAACTCCTAACTCCTAACTCCTAACCTTATACCCGATTTATTGGTGCTGCGAGATTACATTTCGCCGATGATTTCTGGTTGAGTTAATTCGTCGGACATTTCAATTATTGAGCGTAATACAGGCTTCATTAATACATCTTCGGTATTATCAAAATCTTCGTAACGCCGACGTTTAGCCCGATTAGCCACTTGAACTGTAATCCGATATCGGTTAGAAGCCGCGTTAATTAAATCTTCAGCACGGTACATAATTTGAGATTGAGTTGTCTCGAATTTAGAACGCCTTAGCATATATTACTAGTTCAAAGGGTCAATCATTAGTTTAACAAGGGTTCGGGAAAGATGGGGGAATGAGGAGACAATTTAAAATCATAATGCCATAAAGTTATCAGTTAATTACTTAATTTCCTTTTCAAAATTATCATTTCTGTACCAACTACCGGATTTCGCGCTAATAATTTACTTTGCAAATCAGTAATTTCTAGGTGAGTAAAATCTAATTCTTGCGAACGTTGTAATATTTCAGCGGCAAGTTTGTCTTGCTGTTTTTTATCTAACTCGTACCAATCATTACTAACAATAACAGTAATATTACTTGACAAGAAGTTGGCTTGAATTGATTGTATGATTCCTGAAACAGTGCGATTAGCAGAGCTAAACCCCTTTGGGGTAACGCTAATTTTGGAAATTTGATTTTGAATGGCTGCAATTAAGGTTTCTTCTGGTGTTAGTGGTTTAGGGATTGTTTTTAATTCTTCTTGTGGAGGTGGTAAAGAAGTTGTTTCTTCTGGTTGGGGGAGTTGTTCTATTGTTGATGTAATTTCTTCTTGAAGTGGTAAAGAAGTTGTTTCTTCTGGTTGGGAGAGTTGTTCTATTGTTGATGTAATTTCTTGTTGAGATGGTAAAGAAGGTGTTTCTTCTAGTTGCAAATTAGTAGTAGATACTACTGGAATATTTTCCGTATCTGGAGTCACGATCGCAATTTGTGGAGTTTTGGTAGGGGAAAGATTTGAGGTAATTAAAAATACCATTACTGTGATTCCACCAAGAATTCCTGTCAAAGCTGTGTCTGACAACTTTGCAGAAAACTGTGCTGGTAAGATCAGCCGAATTTTTCCTAAAATCCCGCTCCATCCCTGTTGAAGGTTCTGCAAAAAACCTGGTTTATCTTGACTACCGGGTGGTGATTCGGTTTCTAATTTGACTGCTGTAGTTTCTAATACACCAATCGTCCCTCGTAAAACTTTGATTAATGAAGCTTTCCAAAATGGGGGATTTTTTGGAGGTGAAGAAGGTTGAATATCTTGGTTTTGTTGTGACATAAAATCCTAAAACACAGCTTAACTAAATGAAATGGGTACAAATTCGGATATGAATTGTTAATCGCAGTTTTAATTTATCACTTGATTTTATTTGGTCAAGTTTTTTTGCAGTGATTTGTTACTTAAATACACCATTAATTTATATTGTGGTATTTTGTGTTCTAGATGACAAGATTTAACCTTTTATTATTAGTTTAATTATTTGTTCTTAACTAGAATCTTTTTTGCTGATTTATTTAATTTTTGATTAGTTTTATAGAATACGGTTTTCATGCCGATAGAAAGAAAATCAAGCTATCGTTATTAATAACTACGTATTATTTTTAGTACATAAATCAAAGTATTTTAACTTAGCTGAAAGTATGAAAATCAAGCGTATTGAAATGCAGTCATTTCGTGGAATCGGCAATGTAACGCTGGAATTCCAAGAAAATGAACCAAATGTATTTATTGGTATTAATGGGGTTGGTAAATCGAGTATTCTTGAGTGTTTAGCTATTCTATTATCTCGTTATACAAAACCAGTTCAGTTTCCTACAACTTCGGGAAGATTATTTAAAGAAGAAGATATTTCTAACGGAAGTGAAGAGACTTGTAATAAAATTACAGTTTCCACTTTTGAAGGTGAGAAAACTTGGTGTCTAACCAAGATGGAAAAGAAGCGTAGTAAAACGTCTGGTAATGATTTAGGTGAATTACACGAATTAATTGAAACAACTCACGAACAGTTAAAAAATAATCCTGAATTTAACTTACCTGTAATCGTTCATTATGGTGTGAATCGTGCGGTAATTGATATTCCTTTACGAGTTCGCAAAAAACATTCTCTTGAGCGTGTAACGGCTTATGACCAAGCTTTAGACGGGGTACAAATTAATTTTAATAGCTTCTTCCAATGGTTTAGAAAATTGGAAGATTTAGAAAATGAACAAAGACTTGATGACTCTAGTTTTGTTAACCATCAATTAGAAGCAGTCAGACAAGCGATTTATTCTTTAATTACCGGATTATCTAACTTAAGAATACGTCGTTCTCCCTTAAGAATGACTGTAAAAAAACAAGGTAGAGAACTGAATGTTAATCAGTTATCTGATGGAGAAAAATGCTTATTGGCAATGGTGGGAGACTTAGCTAGAAGATTGGCGATCGCCAATCCTAGTCTTGATGATCCATTATTAGGTGAAGGTATCGTTTTAATCGATGAAATCGAATTACATTTACATCCTAGATGGCAAAGAGATATTATTCCAGCGTTGAAAAAAACCTTCCCTAATTGTCAGTTTATTATCAGTACTCACTCACCACAAGTAGTCAGTCATGTTCGTCCAGAAGGTGTTTTTATTCTCGAAAGAAATGATGAAGGACTAGTTGTAATGAGTGCGGAAGGTTCTTATGGAAGAGACACCAATAGTATTTTAGAAGACTTGATGGAAGTTCCTGAAAGACCTCAAAAAATCAAGGATTGTTTGCAACAACTTTTCAGATTTATTGACGAAGGAAATTTAGAAAATGCCAAAGAGTTACGTCAAGAATTAGCTGAAACAATTGGTAACGATGAACCGGAATTTGCACGAGCGGATGTATTGATTCGACGTAAGGAAATTCTTAACAAATGAAACATATTGAAAAAGGACCAGAACCAAGTAGCTTAACGGCATACAATAAGAAAGTTTCTAGCAGTACAAAATGGAAAGCTTTCAATCGAAATGTCAAAAATGATGTCTACGAATCGATACTTCACGAACAAGGTTACATCTGTTGTTATTGCGGTATTCGTATTAGTAGAAAAAAATGCCATATCGAACATTATCGTCCCAAAAGTAAGTACACACATTTGACATTTGCTTACACCAATTTAATTTCTTCTTGTCAGGGAGAAGACGAACAAAGACCAACCAAACCCGTGCATTGTGGACACAAAAAAGGTGGTTGGTTTGATGAAAAATTGATGATTTCCCCATTAGATCCGAATTGCAGCAAATACTTTAGATATTCTGGTGCTGGGGAAATTTTACCGACAGAAAATCCGGAACATCAACAAGCTGCTGAAACTACAATTACAATGCTGGCGCTAAATATTAATAAATTGAAAAAAATGCGTCGTAAAGTAGTTGATGGTGTTATAAAAGCCACTGAAGGGCTATCAGAGAAGGAAATTAAAAAGCTAGCCGAAGCTTATTTAGAGAGAGATGAAACACAAAGTTATGTCCCCTTTTGGGCTACAGTTTCTTATGTAATGCAGCAGTTTTATTTACAGAAGTCGGGTTTTTAAGATAAATATCTGTAATCCCACAACAGAGCCAGAAAAACCTGACTTCTTATCATCGATTCAACGATAATCATAGAAGTCGGGTTTTTAAAATAAATATCTGTATTCCCACAACAGAGCCAGAAAAACCCCACTTCTAACCCCACGAAAAAACCCAAAATTGATTATGGCTGATATGTTAGTTAAACTCTATACTCTACCTTCCTTAGAAGCGGAGATTATCGCACAAGATAAGCAGGGTATAGTTATTAGACGTGCGATCGCGCCGGAAAAACAAGTTATTCTCGCTTGGGTTGAGGAGCAATTTAATACACGCTGGATGAGTGAATGTGACGTTGCTTTTAAAAATTCACCACCCAGTTGTTGGATTGCTGTGGAAAACCAGCAAATTATCGGCTTTGCTTGTTACGAATGCACTTGTAAGAACTTTTTTGGTCCTATTGGGATTGCTGAAGCAGCAAGAGGGCGTAAAGTAGGGAAAGCATTATTATTAGCTTGTTTACATGATATGCGGGTGCAAGGATATGGTTATGCAATTATCGGTGGAGCGGGTGAGAGTGTCGCGGAATTTTATCAAAAAACGGTAGGTGCAACGATTATTGAAGATTCTTCACCGGGAATATATCGGGGAATGTTGCGGGGATGATTAATAATAGTTTTTTGATCATTTATATTTTGTAGTAAACATGAAATCTTTGTAGAGACGTAGCAGTGCTACGTCTCCAACAATATGGAATTACCAATTTATTTATTAATTAATTTATTTATTTAAATAAAATATTTATAAGTACCTATGCCTTCATTAATTAGACATTTCTTTTAGGCAGGGAATAGGGAATAGGCAAAAGGGAACAGTAATATAACTGAGTAGTAATTATATAAATAATTTTGCTTAAGTACTTAATACAATTTTTTTGATGATATTGGAGCGTGAAAAGTCAGGTTTTAATCTCAAATATCTGCCATCAAAAATAATCATCATAAAAACCCGACTTATTTATCTAATAATTTTTGCTTTTCTTCTTTCATCAATATGAATGTAAAAACTTTGCTTTACAAAGATTAGTTACTTGTGAGATAACACTGATGTTTGGTAAAAGTGGATTTTTTTGTGTGTAGCGATACGTCGTACTGCTCAAATTTTTCCGAAGCGTCACACACCCTACAAGCTGAGATTTAAATCATAATTATTATTTATATTAATTAATCTGGAATTATTTTTTTAGTCAGCCTTACGAAATTAACTATAATGCGAAATATATTATCAAAATCAAAACGTTGGACTAAGAAAGGTTGGAAGTTTTTAGAAAGGGAAAATCTGATTCGTCCACTTTTGATTGTGATTGTCTTAATTATTATTATTTCTCCGATTATATGGAGCATTGAATCTTTACAAAAAAATCCCAATGAAACAAGTATTAGAGATATCAAAGATAGTTTTTGGTGGACTATAGTTACCTTAACTACTGTTGGTTATGGTGATTTGTATCCTAAAACTTTTTTTGGTCGTTTAATTGCAATTTTTGTGATGTTTTTTGGTATCGGTGTTTTAGCTCTTTTCAATGCTTCTGTTGCCAGTATTTTAGTGCAAAAAAAACTTAAGGAGGATTTAGGAATGTCTTCTTATCAGTTGAAAAATCATATTATCATCTGCGAATGGAATTATCGTTCTAAACAAATTATTCAAGAGTTACGCAAGCACTCTAAAACTAAAACAATCCCAATCGTTTTAATTGCTGATATTGAAAGAAAACCAATCGATGATGATAATTTATTCTTTATTAAAGGTGCAGTTAATGATGAAACTTTACACAAAGCTAGATTGGAAAAAGCAAAAACTGTAATTATTTTAGGTGATGATAAGTTAGATTATACAAATCGTGATGCTAAAGTTATACTATCGACTTTAACTGTAGAAAGTATTAATCGGAATGCTTATACTATTGTCGAAATTTTAAATGAAGCATATACTTCTACTTGTAAACGAGCTTGTGCTGATGAAATAATTGTTAGTAGTAATTTAAATTGCAATCTGATTGTTAGTGCTGCTATCAATCACGGTATTAGTAAAGTTGTCTCTGATATATTGAATTATGGAGATGGAAGCCAACTTTATAAAATACCTGTACCTAAAGATCAAGTTGGAATTTGTTTTATGGATGTCTTTATCAGAATGAAGCAACATAAGCAAAGTATTGTTATTGCTATTCAACAAGGTAAAGAAGGAAATGTTATTTCTAATCCCCCATCTGATTATAAGCTTGGTGCTGATGATTATTTAATTGTAATTGCTAACCATAATCAACCTTATTTTTCTAATTTGAAAACTTAGTAGTCTATTTCATTAAATATGATGGGTTCATTTATTTACTAGCGGTTAGTTTTTCTCAAAATTGTCTAGAGACGTTATGTATAACCTCTCTACAGCACGTCAGTAGATGAACAAACCCCTCAAAACTTGTGTGCCAGACTACTAGAAATGTAAGATAATGTAGGGACAAGAGAACAATTAATTATTAACTCCTAACTCCTAATTCCTAACTCCTAACTCTTTTAATTGACTTGCTATAACTATCAAAGAAAAATAAGGTACTGTTTCTACTTCAACTTCATTTATAGATAATATCCGTTGATTCTCCATTGTGGCATATTCAATATATTTTGCTCTTTCAACTAACCCTAATTCCTGCAAAACCTGCTTTACTTTACTAAAATTTCTCCCTAATTTAATAATTACCGCAGCATCTGCAACTTGCAATTTCTCCCGTAAAACTTCTTCTGAAAGTATTCCCGAAAGCACCATAAACACATCATTACGGTAAGTTAACGGTACTCCTATCATTGCAGCACTTGCCATTACTGAAGAAATGCCGGGAATTACTTCTGTTGTAAATCTCTGTGATAATCTATTGAAAATATACATGAAACTACCGTAAAAAAACGGGTCTCCTTCACATAAAACTGCAATATCTTTCCCCCCGCTTAAATGTACAGCTAATTCCTCAGCAGCTTTGTCATAAAAGGCTTGAGCAGATTTTTCTAATTTAAAAGGTAATACTATCGGCACTTCAATTTGATTACCCGGAAGAAATTCAGCAACAATCGAACGAGCAAAACTGTTACCATCTTCCGAAGCTGGATAAGCTATCACGGGAACTGACTGTAAAATCCGTAATGCTTTTAATGTAATTAACTCCGGGTTCCCCGTACCCACACCAACTCCGTAAAGACAACCCAACTTCATTGTTGCTCCTGACATAAAGCATTAACAGCAGCCGCCGCGATCGCACTTCCTCCTCTTCTGCCATGCAATGTCACAAATGGCACTCCCCGACTATCCGCAGCCAAAGCCGCTTTCGATTCAGCTGCACCGACAAAACCCACCGGGAAACCCAAAATTACCGCAGGTTTGGGAAATCCTGCATCAAGTAATTCTAGAAGATGAAACAAAGCAGTTGGAGCATTACCAATAACTGCGATCGCGTTTTCTAAATCAGGTTTCCACAACTCCACAGCAGCCGCAGAACGAGTATTACCGATTTCCCGTGCTAATTCCGCTACCTCTGGATAATTCAACGTACAAACTACGCGATTATCCGCAGGTAAACGCCGTTGAATAATGCCTTTTGCTACCATTTCCGCATCGCATAAAATCGGCTTACCGGCTGCAATTGCTTTTCTACCAATACTTACAACTTGAGGTGACGCTGCTAAATCAGTAACAATATCCGTCATACCGCAACTATGAATTATCCGCACCGCTAAAGGTATCAAGTCAACGGGCAAGCTTTCTAAATTAGCTTCCGCACGAATCATAGAAAAAGAACGATTATAGATTTCTTCAGGATTACGAATATAGTTCATTAAAATTGGGAATGGGTAATTGTTTACTGATAACTGTTTACACTCACAATATAATAGAATCAAAACAAATAAATGCACGTTAATGCATAAATGGTTATCAGTGGTGGGTATCGGTGAGGATGGTTTACCTGGATTAAGTCAGGTAGCTTCCAAACTTGTCGAACGAGCGGAAGTTTTGGTGGGTGGTTCCCGTCATTTATCGATGCTTCCAGAAAATGATACGAGAAAAAAAATCATTTGGAGTTCTCCTATTGTCATTTCGGTAGAAGAAATAATCCAGCGTCGCGGACAATCTGTGTGCATTTTAGCAAGTGGTGACCCGATGTGTTTCGGAATTGGCGTTACTCTCACCCGTCGTATACCCATTTCAGAAATAACTATTATTCCTGCACCATCTGCTTTCAGTTTAGCTTGTTCGCGTTTGGGATGGGCTTTACAAGAAATAGAGACTTTAAGTTTAGCGGCTCGTCCTATATCTGTGCTACATCCGATTATATATCCGGGTGCGCGATTATTGATTCTCAGTGAAGGTCGAAACACTCCTCAAATTGTCGCTCAAACCCTTGCAAATAGGGGTTTTGGTCGTAGTAAAATTACAGTTTTAGAATATATGGGGGGACAGCGCGAAAATATAGTGCAAGGAATTGCTCAAGAGTGGACAAATACCCAAGTTGCTAGCTTAAACACAATTGCAGTTGAATGTATCGCTGATGCAGATATCTTACATCTTCCCAGAATCGCCGGTTTACCAGATATAGCTTACCATCATGACGGACAACTTACCAAACGCGAAATTAGGGCAATAACCTTAGCTGCTCTTGCACCTATACCCGGACAAACATTGTGGGATATCGGCGCTGGTTGCGGTTCCATCAGTGTGGAATGGATGCGGACTCATCCCCGATGTTGGGCGATCGCCATTGAGAAAAACGAGTCCAGACTTGACTATATTGCCGATAATGCTGCAAGTTTAGGCACTCCAAATCTACGTATAATTCATGGTGAAGCACCTGCCGTTTTACAAGGATTAGAGCCACCCGACGCGGTTTTCATTGGTGGTGGTGCAACCACCAAAGGATTATTTGATACCTGTTGGCAAGCATTGCGGATGGGTGGACGTTTAGTAGCGAATGCAGTCACCGTAGAAAGCGAACAAAAGTTAATCGAATGGCACAATCAAGTTGGTGGAAGCTTGAGCAGGATAGCCATACAAAGAACGCAACCCGTAGGTAAGTTTTTGAGTTGGAAACCAATGGTACCTGTGACTCAGTGGGTTGTGGTGAAGGAATCAGTTGACAGTTGACAGTTGACAGTTGACAATTGACAGTAGACGTTTGATAAGCCAAAAAGCCTTTAATTTGTATATTCAAATTTTATTAAAGTCTTGTAGTGCGTTCGCGTAGCGTGTCCGTAAGGACATACGTCTCGCTCGCTAGAAAAATACAAATTAGACATCTCCGGAAATTAAATATGCATCATCCAGAAACCTTGTAGAGACGCAAGGGTTCGCGTCTTTACATTCTTTTTCGGAGATGTCTATTGAATAGTTACAGATTCCTTGTTTGAAGATTTACAATTCACTGTTGAAGCGGTGTTTAAACTCGCGAAAATTCCAGCACAAAATTGTTGATAGTTAATAGTAAATTTTTCTAAATATCTGGCGGTTAAAACCGCAACTACAGAGGCAAAGTCCGCCTGCGCGGACTAATAAAAATCAATGATATTAAACCCACCTGCGTGGGGTTTTGTTTGTGTAGACGCGGTTTCAACCGCCATTACGAAACAAGTTTAACAGCAACCAAATCCCGATAAGCTGACAACGCTGCTTGTTTAGTTTCCTCCGGTACGATGGGGAAAGTTGACAGAATATATCCGAATTCACCTTCTGTTAATCCGTAAAGATGAGCGATAATTCCATCAAGCTCTGCTCGGAGTTGAGCGCGTTGTGTTTCGTCGGTGATACCATTTTTGTGGCAACCTAACCCCACATCCTTTGCTAATTCGTCAAATTCTGGTGTGGTACAAATGAGTTTTGCAGCCCGCTGTACAATCTCTGTGAAGTATTTGTCCGTTTTGGTTAAACGGGGGACGGGTAGTTGATAACACATAAACATTGAAAATGATGTTGTGACTCGCTGACGAGCCATAAAATCAAATGAAAAAGAGTTTAAGAATCCACAAACATACAAAATTTCATGATTTGTGATGTTAGATTTATCTAAATTACTCAGCGTTAACTTATGATTTGCAAAGACGTTTTTAGGAAGTAAAGTAGCAATTATAGTACGTTTATCAGTATTTCTAGCAATTTCACGATAAGCTAATCTATATTTTTGATAGTCTAATTGTTGTCCAATTTCAGCTTGTTTACCTAATAAATTCTGACGTGCTTCTCTTTCATCAATCCAATATTTAGGTTCACCCCATTGATGAGTAAACTGATGAATCATCTTCCCTTCATAAAGCGGAAGTCTACCTTTTCCTGATTGTTGCTGGAATAGATGACTATCATTTGTCATATCAAATTCACGAGTTAACCTTAAATTCCACTTACCTTCAATCTTTTCTCCCAACAAAGGAAACTTCAACATCTTCTGTGCAATACGAACATCAACCTGATTTTTAAACTCCATCACTGATAAACTATCAGGTGAAAGCTTTCGTATCATATCAACATTAATCCGCAAACTCTCTTGACTAGGAAACCTTTGCAACTCATTTACATCCAACCGCATAAAAGCTGATGGAAATTCTGTAGTTTTTCCGTTTTTCTCAAATGTCAGAACAACTATTTTGAAACTACGATGAACACCTTCAAAAACTTCTTTCCGATTTTCCAAACAGAATAAACCAGTTACCTTTGTTTGACTAAATAACATTTCTCGCAGTTGCTTTGTTCCTAAGTCGGTATAGATACCGCTAGGAATAACAATTCCGCATTCACAATCATTTCTTAGCAAATGAAAACATCTTTCTAAAAACAACTTGTAGAGATTAATATCTGTACCTGCTTTTTTACCGTTAACTATAGAAATCTGATTTTTATAATCTTCTGATGAACGATAATAAGCACTGACGTAAGGATATTCACTTTGATATTTAACCCACGCTGCTGCAATTTCTGGATTTTGTAACAGTTTTTTTTGCTCTTTTTCAAAAGTCTTGATATCCATTTTATTCTTCGTCACAAGTTCATTATGTTGTGCAAATAATTCTTTAGCTTGGGGTTTAAATATCTCCCATGGTGGATTAGTAATAATGATATCAAAACCACCGTTTTTTAAAACATTATCAAAGTGATAACCCCAATGAAACGGTTTTAAAACTTCCATATCTTTCGCAGTCAATGGACGTTTTTTTGTTTTGCCAGTCTTGGAAAATTGCTCCGCTTGGGAAGACCCCAAGACCGCATTTTCCGCAGTTAACTGAATTTCCTCATACTTAATTTTCAGATTATTAAACTCATCTAACAATAAATCATTTAATTTTATTTGCGATTCATAGTTAAGCTTTTCGATATCTTTCTTCAACATTAATAAACGGGTATCTTGAGAATTTCCTTGTTGTTCTCCCGATTGAAAAGCGTGTTTTTTATAAAGTTCAATAGATTGATTTTTTTCGTCTAATATCTTTTGATAATTTGCTGCTTTTAAAGGTTGTAATAAATTTCCTTGCACAGCAGAAGTAGGGTTTCTCAAAGAAACCCTACTTTTAGAAAATGCATCTGGATCAACTTTAATCAACCCAATCAACGAATTACCCGCCATAATATTAAAATCAATATTGGGCAAAGGTTCCAATTGCTCGACATTATCAACCGAAGCAACCAAAGCTAAAAACAAACGCAATTTAGCAATTTCTGTCGCTTCTTCCATGATGTCCACACCATAGAGATTATCAGTAACAATCCGCTTTTTAATAAAGTAGTATAAGGATTTATGAGCAGTTTCTACTTCCTCTAACCATTTCTTGATTTTCGCATCACCATTTAATCTAATCGTGCCAATTACAGCAGTATAAACAGAAATTAAAGTCTTTAAAGCAGCAACGAGGAAAGCACCCGAACCACAAGCTGGATCTAAAATTGATAGATTCGGGATTATCTCTTCAATCAGTAATCGACAGAGTTTTCCATCGAGATTAATTAATAAATCGTTGATATTTTCAAATGTAGAGAGACGAAATTTCGCGTCTCTACAAGACGATAAAGCTATATTTACCCTGTCTACAATCAGCTTGTGAATTGTTCTGTCGCAAAGATATTCGGTTATTTGAGGTTTTGTATAGTAAGCCCCAAAAGCCTTTTGGTTAATGTATTTCTCGAATATGTATCCTAAAACGTCCGGATTAATTTCGTCGTCTTTACCTCCTGGAGTATCGTCGAGATTCCAAGAATAACGAGCAAATAAATCTAGAACCTTCTTAAAAGCTTCATCAGCGATGGAAATATCATACTCTTGTTCGATACGGTGTTTGAGGAACAATCCCCCATTGAGATATTTAATCTTTCCGACTAGAGATTCTATCGACTTATCCCTATCTATCTCAGGTTTTGCAAAACTTTCAAAAAACAAAGCTTGAAGAAACTCTTGATAAAATAGATTCTCTCCTCGTTGTTTACTATTTTCCAGCTTATTATGTAGATAATTAGTATCTTTATTATCAATAAAACCTTTACGCTGAAGGAAATAAACAAACATCAAACGATTAAGAATTACCGAAGTATACCAACGCTTGTCTGTTTGATTGTCAATTCCTTTGATGTACCCTAAAAATTCCTGATGTTGCTCTTGAAATTCCTTGTAAAACTTCTTAGTAACCCGTTCGACATCAAAAGCTGCTTGTAATCGATATGCTATTTCCACAACAGGTAGAGACGTAATATTTCCCGTCTCTACATCTTCTAACTCAGTGATGTCGATTACTAAAGAACCAAGCTTGCTTAAAAACAAATCTCCGGGTTGACCTTTTACGTATAAATGGTCACGAATAAAACTTTGATTTCCTTCTCGTTTTACCCAATACCAAAGACTGCGAGTGCGTTTTTTATCAATAAAAATCAGTAAATTCTCGGCAACTAAACTACTAATTTCCTTGTGAATTGCAACACGCATTTTTGCATCGGGAATCGCACCATCTGCTGTTGTAATTTCAAATACAGCAACACCAGAACATTCTGCAATAGACGTTATGTATAACGTCTCTACATTTTCAATTTGTTTACTATCTATTGTTAACTGTTTAGTATTAACTGATTTATTCCAACCTAATTGTTCTATAAACAAATCCTCAAATTGAAAATTATTAAGTAAATCCCGTGTTCGTTGAAAATTGAGTTTCATAATAATAATAAATAATTTTTTTAGGAATTTTAAAAGGGAATAGGGAATAGGGAATAGGGAGTAGGGAATAGGGAATAGGGAATAGGGAATAGGGAATAGGGAATAGGGAGTAGGGGGAACTTCTAACTCCTAACTCTTAACTCCTAAATCGATATGCAGTAATACTGTTTCTGTGATAACTCTTGCTGTGACAGAAACGGTTCAGTTTTTTTACTGAGGCTTAAATGCCTTTGTATAAAAGCCTATACTGATACCGTTAGAAATCTTCCGGATAAAATGAAGCGGTATAAAAAAGTTTTTTGTTAATTAAACTAAAATGGGATGTAGATAAAGATTCAAATGCTTGCCTAGTAAGAGTTTAGAGGACTTCGAGAAATTACTTAAGTAAATTGTGGTATATGAAGTTAACTTGAATCTTATTTAAAGAAAAAATAAAATTACTACAATGAATTTTGAGTAATTTAAGGATTATTACTAGATTACGAGTTGAGGGGTTTGTTGATCTACCGACGTGGTGTAGAGACGTTATACATAACGTCTCTAGACAATTTTGGGAAAAACTAACCATTCAAAAATTAATGTGGTGAACTACTAGTCAATTTAAAACCCACCTTCGTTGGATTTTGATTGTGTAGACGGCGGTTAAAAAGCGCCATTACACTGAAACAAACCTAAAGAACAAATAATTTGCGGTTCGCGTTTTTCTATTTCTTCACTGACAATACACAAACGGTCATCAGTTCGCAAAGCAACTACTAATTCTGCCAATTGTTGATTACTAATACCGCTTTTTAATTGACGATTTAAAGTATCGATTGCTGATTGTCGTAACGGATAACGATAAATATCGTCGATTGCTTTTACAAGTTCTTCTGATACAAATATAGTACCTTTCATCTGCTGTACATAATTTTTTAACCGTTCATAACTGCGGAATCTAGCACCAGAAGGTCTTCCCAATTGACCACCAGAATTTTTCTCTTCTTCTGCAATTAATTCACTAGCTTGTAATACTAATTCATGATGTTTTTCATGTTTAATAATTGCGGGAGTATCTGGTTCACAAGCTGCTGCTCTCAATACTCCTAATTGCGATTGAGTAACGCTATTACCATCGTGATCGACGTAAATTAAAGAATCATTACCCTCGGTAGTTTTCATATACAATAAAACTCCTTCCGGTTGTACGGGTTGAGGATTATGGGAGCGAGTTGAATAAACTACATTTGGCATTTCTTCAATTTTCTTTTTCAAAGCTGGATTGTTTTCGGTGGCTTTTTTCCAAATTTGAAATGCTTCAGAAGTTAAATCAACTTCTGTATCTTCTTCACCATCTAAAATCCCAGATTTTTCATTATAAAGGTCGAGAATAACTCTTGTAGAATCATCTTCAAAAAACGTTTCATCGGTTCCGACAACTTCTGCATTTTCCTGTAATCTTTGCTGTAGTCTTCCCCGTAAATTGATAATCCGTTCCACTCCTTCTGCTGGTAAAAACGAATAACAGAGAATTTTTTCAGAATTTTGACCAATGCGATCGACTCTTCCTGCTCGTTGAATTAAGCGAATAATTGCCCAAGGTAAATCCCAATTGACTATAATTGCACAATCTTGTAAATTATGACCTTCACTCAAAACATCAGTAGCAATTAGAATTCGTAATTCTTCCGATGGTGATATTTTATCTCGTTTTTTATTACTAACAGGACTAAATTTATGAGCTAATTCTGTAGGATTTTTATCTCCACCAGTCACACCCCCAACTTTGTCAATTACTGCTTGTAAATTTTCGGTTAAATATTCAACCGTATCGGCAAATTGAGTAAATATTAGTACTTTTTCTTGAGGATGATTTTGAGTTAATAATTGAATTAAAGCGGCTAACTTTTCATCTTGTTTGGGTTTCCATTCTCCAAATTTTTGGAGTAAATTAATTAATGCTTGACCATCTGCTAATAAATCTCGGCTTAATTTTTTAGTATCAAATAATGTCGAAGTTAACCATTTAAAACGTCGCTGATATTTAGTTGTATATTCTTGATAAATAGATTCAGCTTGAATCCGAAAACTTTGTTCTGTCTTTTTATGAATTTCTTCTAGCAAATTATCTGGATATAAATCATCAGCTTCATCTTCTGTCTCGTTATCAACAATTGTTGTTACCGAATCAATATCTTCATCATTATTACGAGTATCTAATAAACTCGCATCTTGAGTCCCAATTGGAAGTTTGAGTCCTTTTTCTAATGCGTATAAATAGATGAAATTTCGTAATATATGACGTTCAATTGATTGAATAAAAGCAATTCCGCTACTTTCCAAACGTTTAAATAAATTGGTACGAGAAAATCCCATTAACCGTTTACCGCTGCGAAATAAACCATTTAAATAAAGTTTTTCAGCTTCTGTCGGTGGATTTTTTGACTTTTTAACAACGTATTCACCCAATCCATAACGCGGTAAATTCAGTTGATTGATAACTTCAACTACCGACTCACAATAAAAACATGAGTAAGAATTATTCCCTGTATCATCTAAATTAAATTTAATAGTTTTAGGAATACGTTCTGGGAAATAAGAGCGAGTTCCATCAGCAAATTCCAAATATTTTCTATCTCTTTTCTTATCCTTACCAAAGGGAGATTGAGTAGAGTCGGATTTAGCATAATTATCTTTAATAAATGAACGAGTTCGTCGTACCATATAATGTTTCATTAAATCTCGCCAATCGTCGGGATGTTCGCTCTTTTCAAAAGCAGCTAAGGAACGAATAAAACATTGATATCTGCGATTAAACTCCAATTCTCCTAACTGATTAATTAAAGCTTCCGGACGAAATCCCAAATCTTCATCTTCCGCGACAAACAATCGTAATTGTGCAGAAAGGTCGAGATAAGTTTTATTATAAGGAGTCGCAGAAAGTAAAATACATTTGCTTTCATTAGCTGCAATATATTCAGAAATCGCTCGATATCTTTTACCTTCTCGATTGCGTAAATTATGACTTTCATCTATTAACACAACTCGATAACGACGTAACTCTGGTAACTTCGTTTGCACTTGACTTACAGGTAAAACTTTAGCATAAAGGCGATAATTATCTACATATTCTTGCCACATATTCGTTAAATTTTTTGGGCAGATAATCAACGTTTCTAAAAAACAATCTTCCTGTAAAATTTTCGCTAAAGCTGTTCCGATTAAAGTTTTTCCCAAACCCACCACATCCCCGACAATTACACCTCCACGTTTAGTTACATGACGTGCTGCTAATTGAACTGCGGCTTTTTGAAATTCAAATAAATTATTAAATTCCTGGGGAATTCTAAACTCAGCAAGTCCAGCGATAGCTTCATGAGATAAATGATAAGCAATCTTTAAATAAATGTGGTGCGGTGGTATTAATTCAATTCTTGCCCAACTATGATCAATTATCGAGGCTAATTCTTGAGAAATATCTATACAACCATATTCTTCCCAACGTTCATTAAACCATTTTTGCAATTTATTACAAGCATCATGGTCTAAAATATCAACATTTAATTCACCTTGTTTTACCAAACCCGAAAAAGTTAAATTACTACTACCTAAAAAACCAACAATTGGTGTATTAGTGTCATGACGATGTACCAAATATAATTTAGCATGGAGAGAATGTTTTAAATATAATTTAATTACTAATTTTTGAGTTTTTAATTGACTGCTTAAACGTCTCAATCCAGCTTCATCTTGATTATTTGGCGCACCAATAGTCAGCTGATTACGAAACTCCGCAGCTATCTTCTTTTTTAAGCGAATTATGGTACTATTATCAAGTCTTCCCTCACCACGACCAAGAGATAAAACGTTGCGAAGTTCATCGCTTGCTAAACTTTGCATCCCAATTAGTAGACGACAACAACCAACCTCACCACCGGGATATTTTTCAATTAAATCATCAATTTTCTGCCATCCTCTTAAGTTAAAATAGCCGACGCAAAAATCCGCTTTATAAGAAATACTCAGTGTTTCTCGTAAAATCGGCAGCATCTGTAAATTAATGTTGTCAAAAATGCGCGGCATTATTCTATATCCCTATTATTTTAAAAGTAATCAACAAACAATTATCAATTGGCTATTACCTATTACTAATTACCTATTTTGGAAAGTTTGCGAGAAGAGAATCTACACCCTAAACTTTCCCCAAAATCTAAAATCTAAAATCTAAAATTCCTTCAACCATGCCAAAGCTGCTTCCACATCTTCCACCTGTTCTCCTTGGGGAAGCATCGGACGTTTTACCATCACCACTTTTACACCCAATTCCCTGGCTGCGACAATTTTACCATAAGTTGCATCACCACCGCTGTTTTTACTCACAATAGTATCAATCTTATATTGATGCAATAATTGCTTTTCTAAATGCTGATCAAATGGTCCTCGGTTGAGTAAAATTAATCCTTTTGGTAATAAGATATCCGATGAAGGTTTTTCAATCATTCGCATCAAAAACCAGATATTTTCAACTTGTGTAAAAGCATTTATTTCTAACTTTCCAATTGTTAAGAATACTCGCTTTGCTAAACTTGGTAAAATTGCGGCTGCTGCTGGTATATTTTCCACTTCTATCCATTGATCACCCATAACAAATTCCCATTCAGGACGAACTAACATTAATCGGGGTAATCTTAATTGTTCCGCTGCTATGGCTGCATTATCAGATATTTTTGCTGCAAAGGGGTGTGTAGCGTCGATAATTAAATCAATCTTTTCTGATTGCAGATATTTAATTAATCCTGTAACACCACCAAAACCACCGATGCGGCAATTTTCAGATATAATACTTTGGCTAATCCGACCTGCAAAAGACAGTTTTACTTGAATATTTGGTAGATTTGCAGCTTTTTCTGCTAATTCAGCAGCTTCCTGAGTTCCACCAAGAATTAATACAATTAAACTCATAATATTTTATCTAATTTGGGTGAAGAAGTCGGGTTTTTATAAATGTTATTTTTTGTTATGTGAAGTCCGGTTAATTTCTTACTATATGACTCAAAGCATTTACCCAAAACCAATTACCAATTACCAATTACCAATTACCTATTCTCACAGACAGTAGGAGTGTTTAACCGGACGTGATATTACAGATATTTATCCTCAAAACCTGAGTTGTCTACTTTAGAATATAAAAAAACCTAGTTGCTTTTACGCAACTAGGCTCATTTGTTATTCAACTAACCAAACCACTTTGTTACCACATTGAAATTATGCATCGGTTGGCTCAAGGTTAACTTTCACTACTTTATTCTTTTCTTCTTGAGCTTTGGGTAAATGTAGGTTCAAAATACCGTCTTTATAATCAGCTTTAACATCAGTATTTTGAATGCGTGCAGGTAAAGGAATTATCCGCTCAAACTTACCGTAACGGAATTCACTTCTTACAGTGCCGTTTTCTTCGGTTGTACTTTCTTGTTTGCGTTCCCCTTTGATAGAAACAGCATTTTCCGTAACATGAATATCCAAGTCTTTTGTATTCATACCTGGAAGTTCGATTTTCAAGTTCACAGCGTCATCAGTTTGCCATAACTCAGCCGCAGGAATTTTGGAAAAATTACCCAAATCTGAATTATCTGAAGTCAGCATATCGTCAAATAAACGGTTGAAGCTTCTTTGCAAAGCATTCATTTCTTGCCAAGGATTGTAACGTGATAAAACCATATTAATTAACCTCTCTTGTGCGTATTAATTGTTTGCTTTGATTACTATATTAATCGAGCTAAAAGGTAGTGTAAATTCGGTTCTTATCACAAATAAAATCCAGAAAACCGATCCATTTGAAGGAGGGTATATTATGTTCGGTTAACTCTAAAAACATCAGTACGGTAAACCGGAAAGAGATGGGATTTTGATTTCGATTATAATTAGAAAACTATAGGTTATTATAAATTTATAATGGATTTATATTATTAGTAATCACCGCTGAAATGATATTTTTCTAACGCAAAGGAACGCAATGGGAGCGCGGAGGGGCGCAGAGTTTTTTTTCGTGTAAATTGAAAGGAGTATCTAATCCCAAATACTTCTATAACCACGTCACAAATAAAATATTTATCAAAAGTATTTACCAACAATATTTACCAAATACTACTCAAATCCAACACAAACCCAGACAAAATATCTTCTCCGCTTAATTTTGAGGGATTATCTAATTTTTCAACCGCAATCTCTGGACGATAAATATAAACAATACGTTCTTTTCTATCAATTAACCATCCCAATTTACTACCGTTATTAATATACTCTTCCATCTTGTCTTGCAAAACCTTTAAACTATCGCTTTCCGAGCGTAATTCCACTACAAATTCCGGACAAATAGGAGCGAACTTTTTACGTAATTCGGCTGGGATTGCTTCCCAATCTGTTTTTTTAATCCAAGCAGCATCGGGGGAACGTACAGCACCCGATGGTAATGTAAAACCACCACTCGAACCAAATCCCACACCCGTACCGTCAAGTTTAGTCCAACACCATAATTGTCCGATTAAATCAAAGTTACGTTCTTCAGTTTCTGAACCTGTAGGGGACATAATCACAATTTCTCCATTGGCTTTACGTTCAATGCGAAAATCTTTATTTAACTGACAAAATTCAAATAATTGCTCATCCGTCATGCTAATAACGGGATGAAATTTTAATACCATTGGGGTAACTTCTGTGATCGTTGGTAATTGTGCAGTCATTTTTAACCTCAACAATTGATTTCTTGCTTCTATTTTAAAATTGGTTCTTACAAATCACCTCACCCTTTCTATCAAATAACACCACTCCAACTTTTATCTCTACATCTGCATACTTTTTCACATAACTTTCTGCTTTCTGACTTATCTTTTGTGCTAGATTTTTAAACACCACATCAGCTAAATTCAATTCAACCAACTTTTTATAAGCTTCATCCGCCGTTTTTGCTTGTAAAACAGCCCGTACAGCTTCAATATCTCCCCCAACTTCCACCACAGCAGCAGCGATAATTTCTAACTTTGCATCAGCAATGTGACTCGAGGTATTAAAAATTCCACCCGCTAACTTAATTAACTTTCCATGATAACCTAACAACAATACTGACTCTGCTTTATACAATCCCGCTTCCACTAATAAAGCTCCCAACCAATTACCTGTAGGAACTATTACCGATTCTGGTATAGATAAACGTTCTGCTACAGAGTAACCATTCGCACCAATACAAAATACTAAATTGCGATGAGTTTTCACTTTTTCTCGTAAAATACCGCGAAATTCCTCTAAATGATCAGCAGCAGAAAGCGGTTGAGAAATACCGCTAGTTCCCAACAAAGCCAAACCTTCTAAAATTCCAAAAGCTTCATTGGAAGTACGTTTTGCTAATTCTCTACCTTGAGGAAGAATAATTTTGACAGTAGCGATTTTGTCTTCGGGAATTAAAGGTAATAAATTCGCTGTAAACAAACGACGAGCAAAGCTGTAAATTGCAGCTTCCCCCGTAGCAGTTTTTCCTAAACCTTCCCCAGCTTCTAAAGTTAGTATTTCTGCTTCTATTCCTTGTTGTCGCGGTGATAATTTGACTAAAGCCCAAATAGGAGTATTTCTAGTTAAATCTAAATTATCACCGGGATTACTCAGGGTAATTGCTAAAGCAGTATTTTTATCTAAAACAGCAACTTGCGCGATCGCAATTTCTGCACTCTCATCGAGTAAATCTAAAGAAACCGATGCTAATTTTTCTGTAATATTTCTTAAATTAATTAAAGCAGCCTTCGCAGCAGCTACCGCGAAAACGGGTAAAGTGTAACCGGGGAGAGAGGGGGACAAGGGGATGGGGGGATGGGGGGATGGGGGGACAAGGGGACAAGGGGACAAGGGGACAAGGGGATGGGGGGATGAGACAAAGTTAAGACTTGTTTAACCTTTAACGTTTAAATACTGGGAATTTTTGCTAAAACGTTTTTTTTAAACGCTTGCGGACGTTCTGACCAAGCCATTTTACCATCTGGTTTTTCATAATATAAATTGGCACATTCTAAGACTGCGGCAGATGTTTCGGAAAGTGCTTCTGAATCATGGTTTAAATTGCCAAATAAGTATGTCATTTTACCTGGTGCGGAAAAAGCTACAGTACAAGAATGACTACAAGCACTCATGCATTCTACGGATTTCACGGTAAATTCTTTTGAAAGCGCCCAATTCTGATGTTTTTCTTCAATTTCCTTTAATAGTTTTTCACCTCCACTAGTACCTACACGCTTTCCATCTTGACAAACACTGGCACAGCTTGAACAGACTAAAATTGTATGTTGGTTTTGCATTGTTTATGATGTTTTTGATGTTTATAAACTTAAATAAATAAATCAATAAATGTGTTTCTTTGGCATAATTTCATACAATACCATTATTTTTATGAGGTATATTATTGTGAATTTAATACATTTGATTGAAAATCTTTATACACAATTTCATAAACACATCTGTAAATAATGCAGAGATTATGTGTTTTGCAACGTCTTCTTACATTTAGATTTATATCGATAAATTGATTAAAATATACCGTTGTATAATATTGCTTTATTTAGTCGATTTAGCGATGGTTTCCAACTGCAATCCAGGGGGATAACTACCTTCTTCCTTAACCCTCTTAATCTCAGCATCACTGATACGTAAATTTAATTTTTGCGCTAATGACCGTAAAATATCTCCTCTATCAATTAAACCAGCTACAGAACCCGCTGGTGAAAGTACGGTAACACGCTGCAATTTATCGGTTTCTAATTTGATAATTACTTCAGCTAAATTTGTTGATTCTTTGACTGTGGGAATTTCATCCAAAGGACGTATTATAGTTTGTACGGTTTGAGTTTCCCATAAACTTCTTTCAATTACTTGTAAATCACCGATACAAACCATTCCTTGATAACGTCCATCTCGATCGGCAAAGTAAACCTGTGATTGATTGCTTACAAGTAAATATTCGTCAGCAAAATCACGTAAAGATTTATCCGCATCAACTACGCGAAATTCCCTAGTCATGGCATCACTCGCAACCATTTCTAACAAGGTTTCTTGTAGAGTCGTGACACGTTCGTAAGTTTTTGCATTGCGGATACCAAACCAACCTAACAAAGCAATCCACAAACCCGTAACTAATTCACCTGTAAAATAATCTACTGCCAAACCCAACGCGATCGCAGCATAACCTAAAATTTGTCCGGCTCTTGCTGCTAAACGTACTGCTTGGAAACGGTTTCCGGTAGCTTTCCAAAGTGCTGCTTTTAATACTTGTCCACCATCGAGGGGTAAGCCGGGAATTAAATTAAATAATGCTAAAACTAAATTAATTCTGGCTAAATCACCCAACATCATATGTAGAGCAATGCTCTGTGGTACAGCCGCAGCTATCAAAGTTAACAAAACAGACAATCCAATACTTACCAAAGGACCTGCGATCGCGACTTGAAATGCTTTCCCCGGAGTCTTTGATTCTTCTTCAATTGCAGCAATTCCACCAAACAAAAATAGAGTAATTGAATTAACTTTAATACCCTGTTTTTGCGCTACCAAACTATGACCCAATTCATGTAAAACTACGGAGCCAAATAACAAAAGTGCCATTACCACCCCAGCACTCCAACCTTGAATAGTTCCAAATTCCTGGTAAGATACTCCAAAATTCAGAGTTACTAACCCCAAAATTAAGAACCATAAAGGGTCTAAAAATAGCGGAATCCCAAATAAAGAACCAATTCGCCAATTCGTTTGCATAAAATTTTTCCTATACCAGATTTTCTTAATTAAGTTGAAAATGTAATAACATTTAATTTTTTATTTAACTATCATAGTTAATCAGCTAACGGGACAAGACTGTATATCATGATGGAAAGCGCTTATCGTTAGGATAACGCGCTTTAGTGTTCACTGATTTAATTCACCTCTTCTAAACTTTGACCTTTGCCTTTTGAACTTTAACTTTTTGTGTACCTGTATATTCAGGAACCCAACCTTCTTTACCAATAAAATAACGTACTGCTTTAATGCGGCGTGTGGGTGTTAAATAAAACCAATGCTCGCAACCGGCAGGTACATTAATGTATTCTTGTGGCTGTACTGTAAGTTCTACTTGACTACCATCGGGACGCACAAAACCGAATATCCCTTCTCCGTCGATGATGTAGCGTACTTCATCGTCTGCATGAGTATGTATACTATCAAACTTCTTCAACATTTCATCTAGGTTGGGAATTCCTGGATGTAAAACGATTAAATCTCGTTCTTGATAACCCGCTGTTTGCTGTAGTTGCTCGAAATACCGATCTAAGCTTTGCAATACTTGCTCTTTCTCGCTATCATCAAGGCTAGCTTGTGCAAGTTTTTGAGCTAAATCTTGATTTTCCCCGATTGCCCAATAATCAAGTTGAATGTTTAATGGTGCTAATTCCTGACTAATAGATGGTAAGTCTGTATAAATTGTGCCATCTTGTAATTTTAAAACTGCCATAGTTGGTTTCCTATAATTAATAATTTAGATTTGGAAAAATGTATTTTTGATTACATAAATTAGCATATCATTTTCAAAAAATTTCTAGAATCAATCCGGAATCAATCAAGTTGAGTAGGTTTATTTAATCGATACAGCTAAAAAATTAATAGTTTAAATTTATGATTCTTGAATTAATGCCTTCACATTCACTTTATCTCCTTAACACTAGCTTTAATAATGCTTTGCAGCAAACAAGCATCTATCAAAAAAGTAGTTTAATATAACAGTAAAGAGCATTCATATTTCTTAATAGATAAATCCAATGCTTGATCCAGCTTTATGTCATCGTCCTCCCAGTCAGTGGCTTGAATTAAAATCCGCCCTTGCGGGTTGGCTAATGACTCCAATTTTAGTAGTATTACCCCTACTATTTTTGATTTTCTTACCTTGGATTGTTCCCCGATTTCGTTGGAAACGTTTATGGAGTGGATTCGCAACTTTATTATTAATAACTTATTTTAGCGCTCAATTTCCTTTAGCAACGGCTGCCGCAAATAAAGGTTTAGTTGCATTTATTCCTGAAGATAGAGGGCAGAATGCAGATGCTATTGTAGTTCTAGGACGCGGAGAACCATTTAGAAATTCGAGAGTTGAAGTTGCAGCGAATCTTTGGGAATCCCAAAGGGCTCCTTTGATTTTTGCTAGTGGTGTCGGTGACGGAACTGAAATAGTTCAAAAATTAGCACAAGAAGGTATCCCGGAAACAGCACTCTCTGAAGAACACTGTTCCCAAACTACCAAAGAAAACGCTTTATTCACAGCTTCGGTGTTACAACCCCAAGGAGTGAAACGCATTATTTTGGTGACAGATCCTCCCCATATGTTGCGATCGGTATTAACATTTCGTAATGTTGGATTTGAAGTGATTCCACACACAAGCCCCGCTCCCCATTTACCTCAAACTAGAAAAGCAATGATGATGTTTTATGAGTATATGGGCTTAGTTAAATATGGTTTGAAAGGGGAACTTTCTGCTCAAATTGCCAAACAAGAACAGCCGGAGATTGTTAGTCAAAGATAAATATAGAATTTATAGTCCCCCGGATTCATCCGTGGGGATAATTTAAATTAGAACTTCAACCAATTTAACCAACCCACTGGCTTAACGACTAGTACTCCACCACATAAGTTATGAGGAGTAATGCGTTTGTAGTGAGAGCGTATCGTTTCCTGGTGGTAAGTAGCGGCTACGCCTTCAGCTTGCTGAACCGTTAGGGTAACGCACTGCCAACTACGAAATTTATGATAAAAACCAAAATTCCCTCCCTACAGTTTGCAGGAAGGGAAAATATCTAGCTTAATTCAAACCTTAGTATCTATAACCACCACTTTGGTTAGGCTTATGTACGATGAAGCTAAGAATTTGACATTGCTTAACGTTGTCAAAACCAACTACACGAATGAAGCAGTTAGGAAACTGAGAACGACAACCTTGAACTTCAGCTAATACTTCTTGAGGGCTTCTAGCATTGAACATAGGTAACTTCCACATTGTCCAATAAATTTCTGTTGGTTCAGAAACTTCATTGAACTCAATTGCAGGGAAATAACCTTGGTCTAAAATGTATTGAATCTGACGAGAAATTTGAGCGTCATTTAAAGGTGGTAAGTAGGAAAGGGTTTCGTAACGACGCTCTTTTGGTAAAGTTTGCATATTTCTATATTAGTTGTTGATGGTTGCTTGTTAGTGGTTAATTGTTAGTTGTTAGTTGTTAATTATTAGTTGTTAATTGTTAGTTATTAGTTCTTAAAAACTCCTAACTCCTCACTCCTAACTCCTAATTCCTCACTCCTAACTCCTAACTCCCGTATTGCTAACTGTTTTCGTTGGAAGTTTCATCCAAGCGACTATCTGAGGTTGGCTGTGGTTCTTCTTGAGTACTGGGATTAGATAAATCTAATTGCGTAATTCGCTCAAGATGCTGACGACGATGCTCCATATTGGCTTGCACAATCCCAGTGCTAACCATTTCCGGCAAAAATTCAGTTACTTCCTCCGCTAAATGCTGCCTGACTGTCATAATCCGTAAAGCCAATTCCGGCTTTTCTCGGAATAATTGTTCAATATACGCTTCTCCATCTTGGATTTTCTCCTTGGTAGAAAAGCGATGCAGCCAAGCTGCAACATAAGGATTCGTTTCATTAATTTGAGCCGATACCGTTCTCACTGCTTGATAAGTCAAGTAGCTTTGCAGCATCTTGGCTGTGTCTTTAGCAATTTGCTTTATATCCATACTTGACCCCAGCCCATAATAGTTATGAGTTATAAGTTTTGAGTTTTAAATTAAAGAGATTTTAAACTTAAAACCCAAAACGAAACACTCACAACTAATACATTTAGACGGTATCCATTGCCTCGAACTCGAACTTGATTTCTTTCCAAAGTTCACAAGCCGCAGCCAATTCGGGAGACCATTTTGCAGCTTCGCGGATAATATCATTACCTTCGCGAGCCAAGCTACGTCCTTCGTTACGCGCTTGAACGCAAGCTTCCAAGGCAACGCGGTTTGCAGTTGCACCAGGAGCATTACCCCAAGGGTGTCCTAAAGTACCACCACCAAACTGTAGTACTGAATCATCACCAAAGATTTCTAACAGTGCTGGCATATGCCATACGTGGATACCACCAGAAGCAACAGCCATTACACCAGGCATGGAAGCCCAATCTTGAGTAAAGTAAATACCGCGAGACTTGTCTTGCTCTACGTAGTTTTCACGCAACAGGTCAACAAAACCCATTGTAATACCGCGTTCGCCTTCAAGTTTACCAACTACAGTACCTGTGTGAATGTGGTCTCCACCAGACATCCGTAGCGCTTTAGCTAATACACGGAAGTGAATACCGTGGTTCTTTTGACGGTCGATAACTGCGTGCATCGCTCTGTGGATGTGCAGTAATATACCGTTGTCGCGACACCAGTGAGCCAAGGTTGTATTAGCAGTGAAACCTGCGGTCAGGTAGTCATGCATGATGATGGGCATTTTGAGTTCTTTCGCGTACTCAGCCCGCTTGAGCATTTCTTCACAAGTTGGTGCGGTTACGTTCAAGTAGTGACCCTTGATTTCGCCGGTTTCTGCTTGTGCTTTGTGGATAGCATCAGCAACGAAGGTAAAACGGTCTCTCCATCTTTGGAAAGGAGCGGAGTTGATGTTTTCGTCGTCTTTGGTGAAGTCCAAACCACCGCGCAAGCACTCGTATACAGCGCGTCCGTAGTTCTTCGCGGATAAACCCAATTTAGGCTTAATGGTACAACCCAATAAAGGACGACCATATTTGTTCAACTTATCACGCTCAACCTGAATACCGTGTGGAGGTCCTTGGAAAGTCTTGAGGTATGCAACAGGAATCCGCAAGTCTTCCAAACGTAGCGCTCGCAAAGCTTTGAACCCAAATACGTTTCCGACAATCGAGGTCAAAACGTTGGTAACAGAACCCTCTTCAAACAAATCCAGAGGATAAGCTACATAGCAAATGTACTGGTTGTCTTCACCGCGAACTGGTTCGATATCATAACAACGACCTTTGTAGCGGTCTAGGTCGGTGAGTAAATCAGTCCATACGGTTGTCCAGGTACCTGTTGAAGATTCAGCAGCTACAGCAGCGCCAGCTTCTTCTGGAGGAACTCCCGGCTGGGGAGTCATCCGGAAAGCTGCTAAAAGGTCTGTATCCTTTGGAGTGTAGTCTGGGGTGTAATAAGTTAATCTATAATCTTTTACCCCAGCTTCATACCCTGATTTAGACTGAGTTCTCGTTTGAGAGTAAGACATATTTATCCAATCCTAAAAATCAATCTTTTCGCTTACAAATTACCTAACAGTAAAACTTTCACTCAAATAGTTTATTTCCTTGATAGGAAAAACTATCAATTCCTTTTGCTACTTGTCCGTCTTCAAGGGAATTGTGTTTACCAAAACAAAGAATAACTAGCATCTTGATTTTTCAAGTTCCTACAAATTCTTTGTTTCCGCTCTAAAAAACTAACCAAAACTACTCATAACTAGACAAATCTACTTATTATCGATGATTCTGGCGTTTTTCCCTTTCAAACCTCAAGCAAATTAAAAAAATTTATTCCAACTTCGATATCTCTCAAACAACAAAAAGCAGAATCACTTCAACTCCGTTGAGATTTAGACAAGCTGTAAGCGAAAGTCAAAACCGTACTTTGAGCAATCTGTAGCCTGTCTCACAATATATCAAGAATTTGATTGGTTATTATTTGAATTCTTTTAACTTTTATATTTGAATTTCTTATCATAGGTTAATTTTAACTTTTTATTAAGAAGTATTTACAATGTGACCGCTATAATAGTATGTATTTTTGAATAAAATAATAGAAAATAAGTTAATTAATAACTCCAAACTCCTAACTGTTAACTGATAACTGATAAAAGGGAACACTGAGATTGGTTGTTTTAGTAGAAATTATCATCGTGGTGTTTTTTAGTCAGCGTATTAGTTTATTTACTTGTTCATTAGGATTGGTAATACTTTCGAGTATTGGCGATCGCGTTGCGGCAGAGAAAACTCTCCAGGTAGATCCAGCGTATTTAACTCCGACTTATCCAGCTTCACCACCACCACCGCGACAAAAGCCTTTACCGAACCAAAGACGGCAGATAGAAAATATCGAAGAAACCGATTTTAGTGTCAAAGCGTTGCAGGCAGACTATACCGGAAATCTTTGGGTAGGTTACGGACGAGGTTTAACACGAATTAATCCCCACACCGGGGAAATTTTAGCTCGCGTTAACTTGCCAAATCGGGCGATTGGAGCAATGGTGCAAGATAAAGTCGGACGCTTGTGGGTGGGAAGCTATGAAGGATTGAAGCGAGTCGATCCCCGGAGTAATGAAATTACGGCTCAAAATTTATTTTTACCTTCCAAAAGAGTATTATCTTTACAAGTTGACAAACGTGGTTATGTTTGGGCGGGTACAGATAGCGGGTTGGCTTTGATAAGTCCCGATGAAGGGTTAATTATGACCACATTAAAAAAACTTCCGGGTGTCAGTGCAAATGCTATGACAATAGACGCTCAAGGTCATCTTTGGGTAGGGACTTTAGATGGTTTAGTGCGAGTCAACACAGCGAATGCTTTGGTAATCAAGCAAATAAAAGAGTTACCGGGTACTACCGTACAAACATTGGCTATTGATTCTTTAGGATTCATTTGGGCAGGAACACCAAATAATTTACTCGTGATCAACCCGAAGACTGGTGCAATATTACGTTCTGTAACATCTTTACGCGGACGCAACGTTACATCCATAAGTTTTGCTAAAGATAAAAGCGTTTGGGTTGGTACCGATAACGGTCTGTTACGATTAAATCCATATACGGGAGCTGTATTAGATCAAGTCGCGGGTCTTCCTTCGAGTAGAATTATTTCAATTGCTCCTGATGTTGGCAACAAACTATGGATTGGTACCACTGAAGGTTTAGCTTGGTTAATGCCGAAAATGGAAAAAGCCAAAGCCCATCTTGCTTTCACCCGCGCAGTGCAGTAATTAGTAAAGGGATGGGGATGGGGGGACAAGGGGACAAGGGGATGGGGGGACAAGGGGACAAGGGGATGGGGGGACAAGGGGATGGGGGGACAAGGGGATGGGGGGATAATAAGTAATAACTCCTAATTCCTAACTCCTAACTCCTAACTCCTAACTCCTAACTCCTAACTCCTAACTCCTAACTCCTAACTCCTAACTCCTAACTCTTAACTCTTAACTCCTAATTCCTAACTCCTAACTCCTAACTCCTAACTCCTAACTCCTAACTCCTAACTCCTAACTCCTAACTCCTAACTCCTAACTCCTAACTCCTCATCTTCAATCCAAAATCTAAAATTCAAAATCCCTGATGGCTATAACTATCCAAAAGTTAATTCAATATAAACAACAAGAGCGTCCCATTGTAGTGTTAACTGCTTGGGATTATGTGATTGCTCAGTTATTGGATGATAGTGGGGTTGATTTAATTTTGGTTGGTGACTCCATGGCTGGGGTTTTGGGTTATCAAAATACCTTGCCAATTTCTCTAGAAGAAATGCTTTACCATGCAAAAGCTGTAAGACGCGGGGTGAAGCAAGCTTTGATAGTAGTCGATTTACCGTTTATGACTTATCAAGAAAGTGTTGCTCAAGCGATGCATTCGGCGGGTAGGGTATTAAAAGAAACTGGAGCGCAGGCAGTAAAATTAGAAGGTGGATATCCGGTAATGGTAGATACTATTGCTCGTTTGGTACAAGCGGGAATTCCGGTAATGGGACACGTTGGTTTAACCCCGCAATCGATAAATCAAATGGGTTTACGGCAACAAGGTAAAACAGAAGCAGCACGAAACAAGATTTTGCAAGAGGCGATCGCCTTAGAACAAGCGGGTGTTTTTTCGCTCGTTTTAGAACATATTGACCCAGATTTAGCATTAGAAATTACTCGAAAAATTAGTATTCCTACTATTGGTATTGGAGCCGGTTCTCACTGTGATGGACAGGTTTTAGTAACTTCTGATTTATTGGGACTTTCGGAAAAGCAGCCGCCGTTTGCTAAAGTTTATACAAATTTACGGGAGACTATTACTCAAGCTGTAGAGGAGTTTAGTAAAGAAGTTCGGGAAGGAAAGTTTTGAACAGTTGACAGTTGACAGTTGACAGTTGACAGTGGACAGTGGACAGTTGTATTTAATTTATAAATTAACGTGAAGATAATCATAGAAGTCGGGTTTTTATGACTACTCCCTTCCCGTTAAAAGATTACCAAAAAAAACCGCAGTCCTGTTTAATTTGAAATTTAAATTTATCTGATTGATTCTTTTTTATATTCGCATACACGACCATCATTTAATTAATAAAGTAAATTATGTTACACAAAATTGTGTTTGCAATATCTTTCGCTTTTTGAATTTTTGATAAATAAATTAACTGTATAGGTCAGCGTGTCATTATCGTGGGATATTGTAAATAGTAATTTATATATGAAGAATTGCCGTTCGTTTAAGTTTAAGACTTACAGTTCTCTCTACAAACAGTTATCAGCTTTAAAATAAGCAGTTATGTCTAAGGTTCTAGTTTCCGATTCAATTGACCAGGCAGGGATTGACATCTTGTCCCAAGTGGCTAGTGTTGATGTCAAATTAAGTTTAAAGCCAGAAGAGTTACAGCAAATAATTGGTGAATATGATGCGCTGATGATTCGTTCGGGTACTCAGGTGACTCAAGAAATAATTGAAGCTGCCACAAATCTGAAAATTATTGGTCGTGCTGGTGTGGGTGTTGATAATGTGGATGTACCCGCAGCTACGCGCAGAGGAATTGTAGTAGTCAATTCTCCAGAAGGTAATACCATTGCCGCAGCCGAACACGCTTTAGCGATGATGATGGCAATATCTCGCAATATTGCTGATGCAAACGCTTCGGTGAAAAAAGGTGAATGGAACCGCAAGAGTTTTGTTGGTACGGAAGTTTATAAAAAAACTTTAGGTATCGTCGGTTTAGGCAAAATTGGTTCTCATGTTGCTAGCGTAGCCAAAGCAATGGGTATGAAACTACTAGCTTTTGACCCTTTTATTTCCAACGAAAGAGCGGAACAAATGGGAGTTCAGTTAGTAGATTTAGATTTACTCATACGACAAGCTGATTACATTACTCTACACATTCCCAAAACTCCAGAAACCACTCATTTAATTAACGCCGAAATGTTGGCGAAAATGAAACCCAACGCTCGGATTATTAACTGCGCTCGTGGTGGAATCATTGATGAGGAAGCTTTGGCTGTAGCGCTCAAGGAAGGTACAATCAAGGGTGCGGCGTTGGATGTCTACGAATCGGAACCTTTGGGTGAATCTCCCTTAAAAGCTTTAGGAACAGAAGTGGTTTTGACACCGCATTTGGGAGCATCCACTACTGAAGCACAGGTAAATGTTGCTATTGACGTAGCCGAACAAATTCGCGATGTATTGTTAGGATTACCAGCTCGTTCTGCGGTAAATATTCCCGGACTCAATCCTGATGTCTTGGAAAAACTCAAACCTTATATGGAACTAGCAGAAACATTAGGTAACTTGGTTGGACAGCTTGCCGGTGGGAGAGTAGAATTACTTAACGTCAGTCTGCAAGGAGAACTCGCAACTAATAAGAGTCAACCTTTAGTTGTAGCTGCTCTCAAAGGATTGCTTTACCAAGCTTTACGGGAACGAGTAAATTATGTTAACGCTAGCATTGAAGCTAAAGAAAGAGGAATTCGCGTGATTGAAACGCGGGATGATTCTGTTAAAGATTATGCTGGTTCTCTACATTTACAAGCGACAGGTAATTTAGGAACTCATGCTGTAACGGGTGCTTTGCTCGGTGGTGGAGAAATTCGCATTACCGACCTTGACGGTTTTCCGATTAACGTACCACCAAGTCGCTATATGTTATTTACTGTACACCGGGATATGCCCGGAATTATCGGTAAAATAGGTTCCTTACTCGGCAGTTTTAACGTTAATATTGCCAGTATGCAGGTAGGACGTAAAATAGTTCGTGGTGATGCGGTAATGGTCTTGAGTATAGACGACCCTTTACCAGACGGAATCTTGAAAGAGATTACCAAAGTACCCGGCATTCGAGACGCATATACAGTAACGCTTTAAAAAGTTAGGAGTTAGGAGTGAGGAGTTAGGAATTAAGAGTTAAGAGTCAGAAATAAAAAAATCTAGAAGTAAAGATTCTCTCCCATCTTCTATTTTTCTAACTTTCATCTTCCTAACTTGTAACTCCATATTATTAACTCCTAACTCCTCACTCCTCACTCCTCACTCTTTTAATCGTGGCAAAAACTTGGTGGGAACTACAAATTCTCTGCTCTCCAGAGATTGAAGATTCGGTATTTTGGCGGTTGGAGGAATTCAGCTGTCGGGGAACCGCTAGCCAAAAAAAAGGTAACTTAATTTCAGTACAAGCATACTTACCAGAATCCCAAGCACATCTATTAGATTTAGCTGCACTATCGCTGTGTTTGCGTCAAGATGCTCTTTGTTTGGAAGCTCCCTTACCTTCCTTACAGTGGAAACTAATTGATGAGGAAGACTGGTCGAGCAGCTGGAAACAACATTGGCAACCTCAAGAAATTGGCGATCGCTTTTTAATTAATCCCTCTTGGATACCAGTTCCGGAAAACACTGAAAGAATAATTTTAAAACTTGACCCAGGTGTAGCTTTTGGAACTGGCGCTCATGCCACAACTCAGCTTTGTTTGGAATCGCTAGAAATGCGTTTTAGCGATATACCACAATCTTTTGTTGGCTCTGAAGAAAAAAAAGAAGCTGCGGTAATTGCGGATGTTGGTTGTGGGTCTGGTATACTTTCTATTGGTGCTTTGCTTTTGGGAGCAAAAAAAGTGTACGCTGTAGACGTTGACTCCTTAGCTGTGAATTCGACCTTGGAAAATCGGGAAATTAACGGAATTGCAGCGGAGCGATTGAGTGTAGCCCAGGGAAGTGTAGAAGTATTGCAAAAAATGCTTGTAGAGCCAGTAGACGGTATTGTTTGCAATATTTTAGCCGAGATTATTATCGAATTAGTTCCCTCAATGAGCGCGATCGTCAAACCCACAACTTGGGCTATTTTTAGCGGCATTTTATTAGAACAATCCAACGCTGTCACCGAAGTTTTAGAGAAAAATGGCTGGTTGGTTGCCACTTTGTGGAAGCGGAAAGAATGGTGTTGTTTAAATGCAAGGAGAAGTTAGTTTTAACAAATATTTTTGCAAAATGTCACAAATAGCCGCAATTAATCTAGAGACGGCGTGCACACTGCAACGTCTTAATAACTAAAGTTTATACAATTGAACTACTAATAATTGCTCCGATAGTTGATTCTCTGGAATGTCAGGTTTTCTTTTAGAAATGACTATCTTGTGTTTCAAACCGAGATAACGTAAATAACCAGCTATTTCCTCACCCCGTTGTCTTCCGATTTGCTGAGTGAATTCAGATTTTCCAGGGTTGGAAAAAATTCGTATACCAACACTTTGAGAATCGAATTCTACAGCTTGTTTTTTTAATTGATCTAACGTTTCTACACCTTGACTGGTAATTTTATTCGAGTCAACCAAAAATTTCACCTGTACCTGTACCGGGTTTTTAGTAATATCATCTGCTGTTTTTAGCTTTTTGGGAGTAGAAGTAGGAGTAGGTGTGAGAGTAGGAATAATTGCTGTTGCCGATTCATTCGATTCATTTAGCAGAGACGTATTTTTTGTGTCTGGGATGTAAGTATATTCTACATCTGAATGGGAAGCAAACCCAAATTGATAAGCCAACCAAATAGCAGCAATGCTAAGACCGAAAGTAGCTCCTAGAATAGAAATAAATCCAATCGGACTTTCACGCTTACTCATAGAATCCCATGTTTTAATTTGCATACCATTCTTTTTTTACATCATTTCCTCAGTATTTTCTAGTAAATGCCGTTACTCGCAGCTAGTTAAAAATCAAAAATTATGAGTGTTAAATTTAGTTTTGTTCCATAAAAAAACCCGGATTGTTTTTAACCTGGGTTCTAAGTATTATTAACTAACTATTGTTGCAGTAAATATCTTTACGATGCCTTATTTCTATGTTGTAGAAGTGACTAGAGAAATTGTTGTAAGTGTTGAACTAACTGCGGTGCTTGCATTGCACCTTCAATTTTATCTACTGGCTGACCTTGTTTAAATAACACTAAAGTAGGAAGAGCATAAATTTGATACTGACTTGCCAATGCTGGATATTTTTCAGTGTCAATTTTAACAATTCTTATTCTTCCTTGGAGTTGGGAATTAACTTGGTCTAAAATTGGTGCCATCATTTGGCAAGGGCCACACCAATCAGCGTAAAAATCTACCAATACTGGTACATCAGAACCAGATAACATTTCTTCAAAGCTGTTGAATTGCTTTTTAGTAGTCATATCACAAAACCCGTTTTTTACCTTTGCAGTTTAATATTAATGTTTTATTACTAATTACACGTCTAAAACAAAATTAACGTAAATCATCGGTACGAATCAGCCTATTATATTTAGCGGGTTGAAATAATCAAATCATATTGAGGAAGAGTAATGGAACTAATGAGCGAAAATTTGCAGAGTCTACGCTCCCAAGTTGCCGTTGTGACTGGTGCTTCACGAGGAATTGGACGCGCTATTGCACAAGAATTAGCAACATTTGGAGCTAACGTAGTTGTTAATTATGCAAGTTCTAGTCAAGCCGCAGAAGAGTTAGTATCAGAAATTACCGCAGCCGGAGGAAGTGCGATCGCGCTACAAGCTGATGTTTCTCAAGCAGAAGAAGTAGACAAGTTGATCAATACTGTTTTAGAAAAATTTAATCGAATTGATATTTTAGTTAACAATGCCGGAATTACTCGCGATACTTTACTTTTGCGGATGAAGCCGGAAGATTGGCAAGCTGTAATAAATCTTAATTTAACTGGTGTATTTTTGTGTACTCGTGCTGTGAGTAAAACCATGCTCAAAAAGCGTTCGGGAAGAATTATAAACATTGCTTCAGTTGCAGGTCAAATGGGCAATCCCGGACAAGCAAACTACAGCGCAGCCAAAGCGGGGGTAATTGGTTTAACTAAAACCCTAGCGAAAGAATTCTCTTCTCGTGGTATCACTGTAAATGCTGTCTCTCCTGGTTTTATTGAAACTGATATGACCAGCGGTTTACAATCAGAGGAAATTCTCAAAATGATTCCTTTAGGACGTTACGGGAAACCAGAAGAAATCGCTGGTATGGTACGTTTTCTTGCCGCAGATACCGCAGCAGCGTACATTACCGGACAAGTTTTCAATGTTGATGGTGGAATGGTAATGGCTTGAATCAGTTATCAGTTATCAGTTACCAGTTATCAGTTATCGATAATTGTTCATTGTTCATTGTTGATTGATTTCTGAGCGAAGTACATAATTAAAAGTATAAATGAACCCAACCCTGTTAAATATTTAATGGGGTCTGGAATGGTGGGATTAGGAGAAAAAAAGCCTTCAATAATACCGGCAATTATTAACATCGGTACAATACCAAATACCAACTGTACCGCTTGGGAACCATGAAATTTCATTGCATCCAGACGACGATATTTTCCGGGGAATAATATTGCTTTAGCAATTAATAATCCCGCACCTCCAGCAAGAAAGATAGCTGGTAATTCCAAGGAACCATGAGGAAATACAAAAGCCCAAAAAGGATAAGCTAAATTATTTTGACCGACTAAAGTTGCAACCGCACCAATTAATAAACCGTTAAATATCATTAAATAAACTGTGAATAATCCAGCGGTGATTCCACCAGCAACTGCACCAAAAGATACCCTTAAATTATTAATCATAATTCCCGAAGATGCTAAAGGTTCGACACCGACAATCGAACCCATCCACAATTCACCATCATCGCGAACTTTGGAAATTATGTTTGGAGGTACTATTAAGGACATAAAAGTTGGATCTTGCCAAGCGTACCACCAAGCGATTAATGCTCCTAATAGAAATAAAGCAGTTGCGAAGATGATATAAGCAGAAGTTTGCCGTATGATTGCAGGTAGTCCCCAACGATAGAACTTTACTGCTCCTAACCACTCTTGACGACGTGAACCTTGATAAATTTGCGTATAAGCACGAGTTGTTAAAGTTTGTAAATTTTGAATTGTAGTATTGCCGAGATTTTGGGTACGAGCGCGGGCTAAATCTGCGGCAACGGAACGATATAAGCTTGCTAATTCGCGAATTTTCTTGGCTCCAAGGGACTTTAAACCTTTTTTCTCTATTTGTCTCAATAAGGAGTCCAAGCGCTGCCAATTTGCTTCTCGTCTGGCAATCCAACGTTGAATATTCATATATATTTTGGGAAAGTAATTACTTTTAAGTTAATTTAATATAGCCTCTGAACAAATTCGAGATTTTAGAACACCCTTATTTGTATCATGTCTTCTAATTTTAATCCTCCTAATTCAGTACAACCACTGAGCCTCGGTAATGTGATCAGCGCCGGTTTGCGGCTGTATAGTTCTCATTTGAAATCTTACCTTGCCTTGGCATTTAATGCTTATTTATGGGTAATTGTACCAATTTATGGCTGGGCGAAATGTGCGGCGATTTTGGCTTTAATATCGCGGTTATCTTTTGGTGAATTAGTAAATCAGCCTGAAAGCGTAAATTCTGGACGCAAATTCGTCAATTCGCGCTTGTGGCAGTTTTTGCTGATGAACTTATTAATGTTAGTAATTTACTTCGTTTTTTTTCTTGCTTTAATTGTTGTATATCTAATTGCAGCGGTAGCAGTTGCTGGTTTAATTACTGCAAGTACTAGTGGTGGAAATGCGCTTAATCCCGGTATTGTCATTCTGCTAGTTCTATTGGGAATTATCTTTTTTGGTGCGATTTTAACTGCTATATTTTGGATTTCAGCGAGACTTTTTGTAGTTGAATTACCTTTAGCAATTGAAGATAATGTTGATGCTACTTCAACTATTAGTAGAAGTTGGGAATTAACTAAAGGACAGGTATGGCGAATTGTGGGAATTTTACTTGTCGGTTATTTATTAACCATACCCATACAAGTTCCATTTTCTGTAGTCAGCGTTTTAATTCAGATGCTTTTAACGAGATTAGCTCAAACTCAAGATAATCCATCATTGATGTTACTTTCATCTTTTATTAATCTCGCTATCAGCTTAATCAGTGCAGCCATAGTACTGCCTTTTTGGCAAGCAATTAAAGCAACAGTATATTATGACCTCCGCAGTCGTCGTGAAGGTTTAGGATTACAATTACGTGACCATGATATTTAATTAAATTAATTACGATTACGAATTATTTGGTCATGCACATATTTCGACGTGTAAAATTTCGTACTCCTGAAAGTATAGAATTAGAATTTACTCTTGCAGGTATTGGTAATCGTGCTTGGGCATTGTTAATTGACTATCATGTTTTAGGATTAACAATAGCTTTATTTGCAGTAGTCTGGACAACGCTTTCAGTTCAGTTAACTGATTTTTGGATATCAATTTTCGGTACTCAAACTACTTTATGGCTGTTAGCGATCGCCTTTTTTATTTTATTCGGAATTTACTCAGGTTACTTTGTATTTTTTGAAGCTTTATGGCAGGGACAAACACCTGGTAAACGTGTTGCTAAAATTCGCGTAATTAGAGATGATGGTAAACCTGTAGGATTATCCCAAGCAACTTTACGAGCTTTATTAAGACCAGTTGATGAAATCTTATTTATCGGAGTTTTTCTAATTATGCTTGGTAACAAAGAAAAACGTTTAGGAGATTTAGTCGCTGGTACAATTGTCATTCAAAACCAATTACCCATAGCATCAACAACAATTGTGATTTCAGAACCAGCTAAAGCATTCAGTTCTGAGTTAATAGAAATAGTCGATTTATCCCCAATGTTACCTGATGATTTTGCTGTAATTAGCGAGTATTTACGGCGACGTGTAGCAATGTTACCAAGAGCAAAAAGTGAACTATCTTTAAAATTAGCCACACAAATTACAGAAATTATTCATTTAGAAAATATACCCCAAAATATCAGTTCCGATCTATTTTTAGAAGCTATTTATTTCGCTTATCAAGAAAAAAATGGAGAATGGAGGGGTTGATAGTTGACAGTTGACAGTTGACAGTTGACAGTTACTTCTTGAATCTTAACCACCATCTACTATCCACTAACCACCATCCACTAACTACTAACCACCATCCCCATGATTTAATTATCAAAAACCAAAACGGGGAAATCTGGTTCTCGATAATAACGGGTCATGTTATCAAATTTACGTAGTTCAGCGCGATGCACCGTAAATTCTGGTAAATTATCCGCCCATTTTTGATTTAATTCTGAAAGCGTGGTACCGAAATTAACACGGTCTAAATCAGGTGTAATCTCGCCGAAATAACCTAAAGTGACGTGTGCTGTAAAATGGTACTGTTGTTCAATTCCCAAAGCTATCAGCTTGGGATTTTGATAAATGGCTCGACGCAAATTAATAACTTGCTCGTAGCTATTTTCATCTAGGGGTACCAAACAAATTGCTACAGCCCTTGGCATCAGCATTAATCCTAACATTTGCCATCTTGAAGAATTCTTTGGAGTCACAGAACTTTGATATTCTTGAAAAATATCAGTAAAACATGACCGTAATTGTTCTTCAAAATCTGGATTAGTTTCCCTAGCGTCACGATAAGCGCTATCCCAAATCAAGTCCGCTAAAGTCAAATGAAAGCTATCAGGAGGTACCGGAATAATTAAATCGGAACAACAAGGTAATTGCAAAAGTTCCTGTTGATAACCCCGCAACTTCGAGCAAAAAGTAGAGTTGATTGAATCTTCTTCCCCATGAGGTGGGGTAATTAACGTATACCCAGGAAAAGATACAGCCTTTCTTTCCCCCCCTGGATGTAATGTAAATTTAGGAGATTCTTGTAAATGCTGAACTTGAGAAGTATAAGCTTCCGGTAACGTCATCCGCGCCACCCGGTTCATGTAAGTTTGATAATTATCGTCCAACCTTGATATCCTCTCGCACTCCGATAGATAAATTGTAGGCAAAATCACCCAATTTAACCAAGATTAAAGGTTAAAGGTCAAAGGTCAAAGGTTAAAATTCTACTTTGTCCCCCCATCTCCCCCTCTCCCCATCCCCTTGTCCCCTTGTCCCCTTGTCCCCTTGTCTCCCCCTCTCCCCATCCCCTTGTCCCCTTGTCTCCCCCTCTCCCCTTGTCTAACTTATCATGCCAATCCACATTTACTGGGGCGAAGATGATTTTGCGATGTCCAAGGCGATCGCCAATTTACGCGATCAGATTTTAGATGTGAATTGGAGTTCGTTTAATTACACGACTTTTCCCCCAGAGCAAAATAATGCTGCAATTGAAGCGTTAAATGAAGCGATGACACCACCTTTTGGATCTGGTGGTCGTTTAGTATGGTTAATAAATGCGAGTATTTTTCAACAATCTGATGAGAATGTGCTATCGGAGTTAGAGCGGACTTTACCAGTAATTCCCGAAAATTCTCATTTACTAATTACTCATTCTAATAAACCCGATGAACGGCTCAAATCAACAAAATTGTTGAAAAAGTTTGCCCAAGTTCGGGAATTTGCGCTGATACCACCATGGAAAACTGATTTACTGATAAAATCTGTCAATGATGCAGCAAATTCTCTGGGAATCAAATTAACTCCTAATTGTGCAGAATTTTTAGCAGAGGCTTGCGGTAACGATATTCGCTTACTTGATAACGAACTAGAAAAATTACAGCTCTACTTACTCGATAGGAATAAACTACTAGATGTTGATACTGCTGCTCAATTAGTTAGGAATGAAACGAGAAATAGCCTACAGTTAGCTGGTGCTATTAGAATGGGAAATACTACTCAAGCATTAAGTTTGGTTGCGGATTTGCTCAATTCTTCCGAACCTGCTTTACGAATAGTTGCTACTCTCATTGGTCAGTTTCGCACCTGGTTATGGATTAAAATTATGGTAGAAAGTGGAGAACGTTCTTCACAGGTGATAGCGAGCGCTGCTGAGGTTCGCAATCATTACCGCATCAAATATCTACAGCAAGAAGTTCAGTTTCTTTCGGTGCAGCAACTAGTATCCTGTTTGCCGATACTACTTGAATTGGAAGTGAATCTTAAACAAGGAGCGCCACAAATTTTAACACTCCAAAATAAAATTATAGAACTATGCCAAATATGTCAAAAAAGATGAAAATAAATACATTTATTTAAGTTCTATTGGTCTTTTAAGGGAACAACTGCCACTGGAAACAATTCAAAGTTATTAACATCTTATTACTGTAGTTAATTATCACAAAGTATATGAAGAGAATTACTCATTATTCAAAGAGGATTAACATAAATCGAATAGTTTATAAGTCTCTTATGGTGGGTGTTTTAGCCACTGTAAGTATCGTTGTTAGCAGTATAGTTTCCAGTCCAAAAGCTGACGCTCAAACTCCTTCCTCTGTTGATAACGATGAGATAACCAAGTACTCTAGAGCTTTATTAATAATAGAACAAAATCGTCTTCAAGCATTTGACGAAATCAAGAGAATTTCTGGAGGTAGAGAGGTTCCGACAATTGTTTGTAATCAGCCTAGAACTATAGAATCTCTATCAGCCGGAAGAGCTAGAGATATTGTCAGAAATTACTGTCAGCGTTCTCAAACAATTGTTGAAGAGAATGGCTTAAGCATTGAACGCTTCAACAATATTACTTTAAAATTACAAAATGACGAAAGTTTAAAAAGGCAGATTTATAATACTTTAATTCGCCTACAAAAAAAATCTAATTAAAGTTAGGGTGCATTTTAACAAAAAATAATATTTATTTGCCAAATAAAAAATAATACCCCCAGTGACTTCGGGGGTATTACATATATTTTATTTATCCAAATAAAATATGATAGATATGATAAATCTGATATTTTTTATTCTACATAAAGAAAATACTTAAATATTAAGCAACCTCAAATCTTTGTTGTTTAGCACGAATATTTTTAATGTGTTTTTTGACGGTATTAACAGTAATATAGAGTTTATTAGCAATCTGTTTATAGCCGTATTTAGCTCGATAGAGGCTCCAAATTTCTGCTTCACGCTGCGTTAAATTGTATTGATTTGCTTCGCATAAAGCTGCATTTTTTAATGTTTCGTAGCGATTTTCGATTGTGACTAATAAATAAGGTTGCTTAGTTAATTCTATATTTAACAATCTTACTCTTAAACGAAACATCGCCGACCCATCTACAAAAATATCTTCTGACCATATTGTTTGATTTTTGGTGTGATTTTTGCTTGATGATTTACCAAGATTGCCAATTAAAGATGGTATGCAATTTTGAATTATACTGTCTAATTGCTCGATTTGACTACAAATATTATAAGCGCTAGCATTACTATGAACTACTTCGCCAGTTTCAGTTAAGATTAAGATACCATCTTCAAAGTTTTCGATTATATCTAGTAAAAAAGCAAGTTGTTCTAAATTTATCTGTTTTTCTGGTTTTGCTATAGTTGTTAAAGTTTTCATCAGTTTACAATTTATATATTGATAATTAATAAACGATATTTTTCATGACAGTAATTTAATACGTCACTTTACAAATGGCGATGAAAGCAAATATTGTAATTATTTAGATGTTAATTTTTTAGCCTTGTGAGCCTTGATAATTTTTTATACAGCTTGACGCTAATCTATTTCGGATTTTGTGAAGGAATAGAATCCTACAATTAGAAGTGGAGTTTTTATAATGATTATCTTGTCTAAGGAGATATTTAACTTAAAAAACCGACTTCTCACACCATGAAAAAATTAAAAAGACGTTGCAATGCAACGTCTCTACATGGTTTGCTATAAATTGATGTATCTGGAATTGCTAAATTATTAACCCCAGACAAAAACTTTTGCTTCAAATGGTCCTAAATCCGTCATAATACCATCATTACCAGCTTCTACATCGTAATTAGCAGTCCATTCGTGCCATTTACCCGCAGCAGGAAAATTAGGAACTTGATAACCAGCTAAGAAATTTTCAGAGAAATTAGCTACAACTACCACACGAGAACCTTCATCATTCCAACGAGTATAAGCTAGTACCTTTGCTTCCGGATTCTCGTGGATAAAATCAATATTTTCCGTGTATAAAGCATGATTATTTTTACGCAGGTGAATTAAACCTTTGTAATATTCAAACAATCCTTTATTTGAATCATTTCCTAACAATCCCCACTCGATTTTAGCTGATTCTTGAGTTTGGGGTTTGTATTCACCAAATTCTTGTCCCATCCACAACATTGGTACACCAACTGCTGTCATTAAAAGTGCTGCTGCAAATTTGAGTCGATGGAACGCTTCTGCATCAAAAATATTGCGATCGCCTAATTCTACCATAATCCGGTCATGGTCATGGTTCGTAATATAATTAACAACATTTGTGGCACCCATAAAGCCTTGACGCTTACAATCGATCACATCTTTGAGTTGTTCTAAATCAAATTTATCACCACAAATATGTTCTCGTATACAATGATAAAAACTATCGTGCCAGCAACCATCCATTGGACCATCTACATTGGTAATGCTAGTAGTTTCAGGAATATGTTCGGCAATGTTGTAAAATGGTTTTGCACCTGCGGCGTTTTTTGCTTCATTTACTATCCAATGCATGAAATCATAGTTAGCAATTTGCCGCGCTGCATCGTAACGAATGCCATCAATATGATATTCTTCAATCCAGAAACGTACTGTATCACCGATAAATCTTCGCGCTGGATAAGTATCTAAATTATCATCATATTTTTCGTAATTAAATTCTGGTCCCCAGTTATTATCAGGGTCACGGGGTTCGTGATGATACCAGTAATCATGGTCGATTTGTGTTAATGGAGATGATGCTTCTGAATGGTTGTAAATACCATCGGTAAATACACGAATTCCTCTTCCATGACATTCATCAATTAATCTTTTTAAATCTGCTGTTTCACCGTAACTAGTTTCGGTTGCAAAAAAGTGACGTGGGTTATATCCCCAACTGTAATCACCAGGATATTCTTTAATTGGCATCAATTCAATCGCATTGATTCCCAATTCTGTTAAATAATCTAATTTTTCAATTACGTGTTGATATCTTCCTCGTGGATATTTATCATCTTCTCCACCGGAAAAATCAGCAACGTGCAATTCATAAATAACTAATTCATGATCTGGAGGTAAAGGTTTGTCATCATTTTGCCAAACATAAGTATCGACAATCCTTTTTCCATCTTTGATATGGATAATTCCATTTTCATGACTATCTAATCCATCAATATCAGTTGCATAAGGATCAGTTACATCTACCCATTCATCAGGTTCAAAAAACCAAGATTTAGTACGTACTTTAAACTTATACTTGTAATCACCATCTTCTAAATCAACCTTAACCCGAAAATAACCATCTTCACCTTTTTCCATAGTAATTGGTTCCCAATCTGAAAAAGAACCAATTAAAGCTGCTTCTTCGTTATAAGGAGCAAAAAGATTGAATTCAATGGGCTTTGCCATATATTTGTTTAAAACCTAAGAAGTGTAGAAGTAGGTTAGGAAATAAACATACCCAAATCTTACTGCTGAAGGACTAATAGTTCTTATGTAAATAGCAATCGGCAGTTATCGAATAAGAAGTATTGTTTAATTACTCGTACCATATAATTATTTTCTGCTTTTAATTTAATAAAGCAATCTTTCGTCGGGAAGAATTTGCGTAAGTTTGACTATTTCTCAGGAAGTATGGTTTTATATCATCTCCGGTTAACAAATTATAATAAAGGGAATAGGGAATAGGGAATAGGGAATAGGGAATAGGGAAAGGGGAATAGGGAATAGGGAATAGGGAATAGGGAAAGGGGAATAGGGAATAGGGAAAGGGGAATAGGGAATAGGGAATAGGGAATAGGGAATAGGGAATAGGGAATAGGGAATAGGAAATAATAATTAATCATCTGGACTTGATATTATTTAAGAGTTAAATCATATATTTTTGATATCATCAACATGATTCAACTCAACAAAGAACATTTACAAATAATCTTTACTCATGCACAAAACACCTATCCCGAAGAATGTTGCGGTGTGATATTTGGTCATATAGATTGCGATCGCAAAACGGTAGTTGAAGTTATCCCCACTCAAAATGCTTGGAATCGAGAAACCGCAGGTGATTTTATCGATTATAATACAGAGAATCTAAATTATAGTAAAAAACGCAGATATACTATAGCACCACAAGAAATGTTACAACTGCAAAAATCTGCCAGGGAACGCAATGTTAATATAATTGGAATCTTCCATTCCCATCCAGACTATCCAGCCATCCCTTCAGAATTTGACCGTCACTATGCCTGGCAAGAATATTCTTACATTATTGTTTCTGTACAAAAAGGTCAAGCAGGTGATGTTAACAGTTGGGTACTTGATGATAATTCTCAGTTTCAGCAGGAAGAAATCAGGAAGTTAGTTGACAGTTGACAGTTGACAGTTGACAGTTGTTTATTCCTAGCCTTTGACCTTTAACCTTTAACCTTTAACCTTTGACCTTTGACCTTTAACCTTTGACCTTTGACCTTTGACCTTTGACCTTTGACCTTATTACAAATTACTAATTACGTGTTACTAATAATGACATTATTCGGTAGGATAAAAATTCTGCTCCTCCAAATTTCCGCATGGTTATGCTCAATCCCAACTTGGATGAAATCCAATTGACGAAGGACGATTACGAACGCTACTCCCGCCACCTGATTTTACCTGAAGTTGGGTTGGAGGGACAAAAACGTTTAAAGGCTGCTGCTGTATTATGTATCGGTACTGGTGGACTCGGTTCGCCGTTACTGTTATATTTGGCTGCTGCTGGTATCGGACGTATCGGTATTGTTGATTTCGATGTTGTCGATAATTCTAATTTGCAACGTCAGGTGATTCACGGTACTTCTTGGGTGGGTAAACCTAAGATTGAATCTGCAAAAAACCGTATTCACGAAATTAACCCCGATTGTCAGGTTGATTTGTACGAAACTCGCATTAGTAGCGAAAATGCTCTCGATATCCTCAAACCTTATGATGTTGTGGTGGATGGTACCGATAATTTTCCAACTCGGTATTTAGTTAATGACGCTTGTGTATTATTAGATAAACCCAACGTTTACGGTTCGATTTTTCGCTTTGAAGGACAAGCTACGGTATTTAACTACGAAGGTGGTCCCAACTATCGCGATTTATACCCAGAGCCACCACCGCCGGGAATGGTTCCTTCCTGCGCTGAGGGTGGGGTTTTAGGAGTTTTGTGCGGAATTATCGGCACTATTCAAGCAACTGAAACGGTAAAAATTATCATCGGTCAAGGTAGAACCCTCAGTGGACGCTTGATGTTATACAATGCTCTTGATATGAGTTTTCGGGAATTGAAATTACGTCCCAATCCGGTACGTCCGGTGATCGAAAAACTGATAGACTACGAACAGTTCTGCGGTATTCCCCAAGCAAAAGCACAAGAGGCTCAACAGCAAATGGATATTTCAGAAATGAGTGTTAGGGATTTAAAAGAATTAATTGATAGCGGTGCATCCGATTTTGTACTGTTAGATGTTCGCAATCCCCACGAATACGAAATTGCTCAAATTCCCGGTTCCGTTTTAATACCTTTATCGGAAATCGAAAATGGATCTGGTGTGGAAAAAGTTAAAGAAATGCTCAACGGGCATCGTCTTATTGTTCATTGTAAAATGGGTGGACGTTCCGCGAAAGCTTTAGGGATTCTCAAACAAGCAGGAATTGAAGGTACTAACGTTAAAGGTGGTATCAATGCTTGGAGTCAAGAAGTTGATTCTTCGGTTCCGATTTATTAATAAGAGTTAGTACCACCGGAGTTAGGAATTGTACAGACGTAGCACTGCTACGTCTGTAGGGGAGTTATGATTTCCTGTTAACAGTTCCGTTTATTGTAAGTATTTAACCGAACATCATAAGTACCCGTGCAAAATTAATTTAACATTTTAGTTTGATAGGGAAGAGGGAGAAGGGAAGAGGGAAGAGCGATATAACTCAGTAGTAAATATACAATTAATTCTGCTTACCCACTTATAACTTTTAAAATGACTCTAAAGTTAGAAAATGTCGTACCTTGGGGACGTTGTTTTGACGAGTATGTCAAGATGTTTAATTTAATGTCGGACGAACTCAAGTTAAATATACTTGATTGTGCTGGAGGACCTTCGAGTTTTAATGCCGAAATGACGCAACTTGGTGGTAAAGTTATATCTTGCGACCCCATATACCAGTTTAATACTGAAGAAATTCAAAGCCGCATTCAACAAACTTATTCCACAATAATTGAGGGAGTTAAAGCGACTCCAGATAAATTTGTTTGGGGAGATATTTCTTCTCCCGATGAATTAGGGGAAGCAAGAATGGCTGCAATGAACAATTTTCTCGCTGATTATCCACAAGGTATTTTACAAAATCGCTACGTAAAATCGGAATTACCAAATCTTCCATTCACCGATGGTGAATTTGATTTAGGCTTGTGCGCTAATTTTTTATTTACTTATTCCAACATCCTATCTACTGATTTCCATGTTTCCTCAATTGTGGAAATGAAACGAGTCGCATCCGTGGTGCGAGTGTTTCCTGTGGTAACTCAATTTAGTGGTGAAACTTCTCCTCATCTTCAAGCTGTAATTAATCAGTTAAGTTATCGAGGTTTACAAGTTGAAGTTAGAAAAGTTGATTATGAATTTCAAAAAGGTGGTAATCAAATGCTATGGGTTAGGTGAATATAGCATTCCATCAACAGTTATCAGTTATCAGTTATCAGTTAAAAACTGTAAATCAATTGGGAGTCAGAGTCCCCCACTTCCGGCAAGTGGTGTGTTTCAGTCGGGGATTTAACCCCGACTGAAACCGTGATAACTGATAACTGTTCACTGTTCACTGATTTAATTGAGTAATAAAAAGAAATTAAAAGAAAAAATATGTTTACTAAGGCTAGAATTACTTATTGATTATAATTTTAATTTCATTTAAGTTTACCCCCAATCATTTTCCCTCATAAATCGCGATCGCGTGAGGAATCTTCCTTGGAGTATCTATCAACGGTTCACCATCTACAATAATTCCGGTACTTCCTCCACCATCTAACATCGCGATCGCATTGGCACCAAAACATTTTAATGCATTACTCGCATCTAGCTGACGCGCATGATTACTCGAATAGAAAATAACTGTTTCATTTAAATTATCGCCGTTATCGTCTCGTACCCCAACAAAGGTTCGTGGTAAGTATTGTGTTGCTGCTTTATTTGCATTTGCGTCAAGTGTACCGATTACTTCCGGAAAGCGGCGAAATGATTCTGTATTATAAGGTTGGATACTGGCAAAACCAGTTTGAGGATTAAACGAAAACGTGCGGATTTCTCCCGGATACTCGCTAGCGATGCCGTAACCGTAGGTAATGATTTTACCACGCGCTTTTAACCCGAAGGCGATTCCTGTAGGGTCTTGTTTGGTTGAAAAAAATGTTCCGTTAATGACAACTCTGGCTTTGTAAGTTGGTGTATTACTGTTAACAGCATCTTGCCAGAATTCAGTTAGTAGTTTTTTACTTACCCGACTTGCGGGAATACTGAAAACAGTACCAGTAAGATTTTCTATCTTCCCTTTTGTAGACTGAATTACAGTTACATATTCTTTTTTGCTACTTTGGTGATTTTTGTAGTAAACTTTGACTCCAGTGGCTTTCATTATCCGTTGAAAGCCGCAAGTTGCTGGTATCGCTTTTACCGTATAGTCCATACTGGTGAAGGTTAGATTCGTAGCAACGCTGAAAATACATATTTTGCCGAGTTTGATTACTTCTTTAAATGGTTTCTTCACGATTAATAAGTAAAAATAGCGAAACTCTTTGTCAGCAAATTAAGTCTTTTGTGCAAAGAAGTCAAAGGTTGAAGAAAAATTTGGTAATTTAAATTCCAAAATATGGCACTCAAATAGTTTAAGCCATACGGGAAATATTCCGGTTACTCAATCCAAACCCTGAAAAATTATGACAAATTGTATCCAACACGTGTAGTTTTGTACGTTTGGTAAGCTAATGTGTCAATTTCTATATTTTTACGGCTTTCCCGGCTTGAGAGCAACTTCTTGAGCAAATCTATCTAAAGAGGGAAATTAGAATTAGAAACTTTATACAAATGCCGCTTCTAAGCATTTCGCTGCATTGAAGTTAAACGGCGAGAACAAACCAAATCGTTACAGATATTTCTGGTAAATCCTATCCCATCCCAACACAGTACAAGGCAGCCGAGGTTTTATAGATAATGTTAAGTATATCAGTTAACAATTCCCAGCAAACCCAACAAGTTAATCATGAACTAGCTTGGAAGGTGATCGAAACAACATTTAACCCTAACGAATTACATCATAAAGAAACTGTTTTTACCCTTGGTAATGGTTATTTGGGAGTACGGGGTAGTTTTGAAGAAGGATATATCCACGATCATTCGGGAACAATTATTAATGGTGTATATGATGATGTGGCAATTGCGGCAAAGGAAATCGTCAATTGTCCCAATTGGCTACCTTTAACCATTAAAATCGCTGGTGAAGCTTTTCGGATGGACAGCGGTGAGATACTAGAATACAAGCGTCAATTAGATATGCGTTTGGGTATTCTCAGTCGCGATATTCGTTGGCGATCGCCATCGGGACACACGGTAGAATTGCATTTTGAGCGTTTTGTCTCTCTAGCTAGTCAACACTATTTAGCAATACGCTGTGAAATTACTTCCCTCGATTATCAAGGTGAAGTTGAAGTTATCGCTGGTTTTGAGGCGCAACCCCACACCCTAGGAATTGAACATTGGCAAACTCTCAAAGCTGGTGGTACGGATAAAATTATTTGGCTGCACAGTAAAACTTTGCACTCAGAAATTGAATTGAGTATGGCTGCAAAGTTAGTTATAGAAAATGAAGCCGATAGCTTTGCCCGTGAATTTGAATGCAGTTGCGAACTGACAAAGCAATTCCAAATCAAACCAGGAGAAACCGTCAGTTTAGAAAAGATTGTTACGGTTTACACCTCCAGAGAAACATCAACACCAGCAGAAATCGCTTTAATAGACTTGGTAGAAGCACCAAGCTACAGTACCTTACTCGCAACTCATATTGCAGCATGGGAACGAGTATGGGTTGATAGTGATGTGATTATTGAAGGTGATGAACAAGCTCAGTTGAGCCTTCGTTACAATATCTTCCAAATCCTCGCTGCAACACCTCGTCACGACGATAAAGTTAGTATTCCTCCCAAAACTCTTTCCGGTTTTGAATATCGTGGACACATCTTTTGGGATACAGAAATCTTCATCCTTCCCCTACTTACCTTTACTCAACCAACATTAGCCCGTAATCTGCTCAACTACCGTTACCATACCCTATTGGGAGCAAGACGCAAAGCTCAATCAATGGGTTACAAAGGAGCAATGTTTGCTTGGGAAAGTGCTACCACCGGAGACGAAGTAACTCCTCAATGGGTACCCGATCCCAACGGTAAATTAGTCCGTATTTGGTGCGGTGATTTAGAAATTCATATTAATGCAGATATTGCTTATGCAGTGTGGAAATATTGGCAGCATACCGGCGATAATCAATGGATGTGCGATTATGGCGCAGAAATAATTTTAGATACTGCTATTTTCTGGCAAAGTCGGGTTACATGGAACGAAAAACGTCATAAATACGATATCCTCAATGTTATTGGACCTGATGAAAATCACGAACAGGTTGATAACAATGCTTTTACGAATGTCATGGTCAGGTGGCATTTACATACTGTTGGGGTATTGTGGGAATGGTTAACAACAAATTATCCTGAAAAAGCCTTACAATTAGCAGTCAAGTTAGATATAGTTCCCCAAAGATTGGACAATTTTGCTTTTATTGCTGATAATATCTACCTCAATCACGATCAGAAAACAGGTTTAATCGAACAGTTTGATGGCTTCTACGATTTAGAACAAGTTAATTTCGACGATTACGAACCACGTACTAAATCAATGCAAGCTGTTTTGGGAGTTGAAGAAACCCAAACTACCCAAATTCTCAAACAACCAGATGTATTGATGTTATTTTACTTGTTGCGTGACCGTTTCGATTTGAAAACTATTGCCGCAAACTGGGATTATTATACACCCCGCACCGACCACGTTTATGGTTCATCCTTGGGTCCCGCAATCAACGCTATCATCGCTTGTGACCTCAATCAACCAAGCGTTGCATACACTCACTTTATGCGTGCTGCCTTGGTAGATTTAGATAACGTTCGCGGTAACGCTACTCAGGGAATTCACGCAGCTAGTGCTGGTGGAGTATGGCAAGCAGTAGTTTTCGGATTTGCAGGAATTAGAATTACAGAAAATGGAATTATTGCCAATCCTAATCTTCCCTCCCACTGGAAGCAATTGAAATTCCGTTTAAAATGGCGTGATCATTGGTATCAAGTTGATTTAAATGCGAATCAAGGAGATGATAACAACGAAATTCAAATCATTCCCCTTTCTCCTACTACTCCCATGTCTCCTTCCTCCCAAACTTCCCCTTCCGAGGCTTCTAATTCCATTGCAGGAATTATCTTCGACTTAGACGGAGTGATAACAGATACTTCCGAATTTCATTATTTAGCTTGGAAAAAATTAGCAGATGAACAAGGAATTCCCTTTGATAGGGAAGCCAACGAAGCCTTAAGAGGTGTACCTCGTAGAGAATCTTTGATGGGAATTTTAAAAGGTCGTCCCGCGACAGAAGAGCAAATTCAAGAAATGATGGAACGTAAAAATAATTACTACGTAGAATTAATGCAGACCATCACACCTAAAGATTTGCTTCCCGGAATCGCCGACTTACTCCAACAATTACAAGCCGCTGGGATTAAGATAGCCTTGGGTTCCTCAAGTAAAAACGCTCGTACAGTCATCGAACGCTTGGGAATTGCCGATAAATTTATGGCGATCGCCGATGGGTACAGTGTCGCAAAATCCAAACCAGCACCAGACTTGTTCCTATTCGCAGCCGAAAAACTAGGAGTATCACCAGATAACTGTATAGTTGTAGAAGATGCGACAGCAGGAATAGAAGCAGGACTTGCTGCCGGAATGAAAGTAGTAGGATTAGGTCCCAACGAGCGAGTTGGAAAGGCTCACGTTGTCTTACCTAGTTTAGAAAGTATTTCCTGGAACTATTTACAACAATGTTTAGTTAATTACAATCAACAAATTGAACGAATCAAAATCAATTGTCAGTGAATAATTAGTAATGAACAATTATTGATTGCTCGTTGAAATAGTTGGGATTTGTCGTGTTGTATCTGGACTGAAGGGGAGACGTAGCAAAACATCCCGTCTCTACATTATTTTTGGGTATAATTTTTGGGTTGGATTATTTTGATTTTATATTTGGATTATGTAGAGACGTTGCAGTGCAACGTCTTCTTTTATTTCGATATTCACCAAGAATTTGGATGAATGGTATTTAATGAAAATTAACCAATTTTATTTATTTAAATAAAGAATTTTAAACAAAAAAAAAGGCATAAAAAGGATTAAAATGTCCTTTATGCCTTTACCGTGTGAGTGAGAAGAAACGTTGGACACGACTTGAAACGAACTATTTTGTGTCCCATACTTATGGCTACTTATTAAATAGCAAAAACTGTTAAAGTTTCTAATTTTAATTAAACATTGAAATTCTGTTTTCAAAACAATACATCTGCCTTCTTCGCGGAATAAACACCAGCGTTCAAGAGATAATTTGTATTGCACTTTTAGAAGTTTTAGTAATAAATTAAAAATTAACTTGACCGAACAAGACTACTCCTATCCCGCTGGAAAATTACCTATTTCTCTTTACTTCTTTCCTCTGTGTACTCTGCGCCTCTGCGGTTTTTTTAATCGGTAATCTTCTGCCGGGAAGGGAGTAATGTCATATTGTTAGTCCATTTTAATGGACTTCTGCTATCAGACTGGGACTTGCAGTCCCAGGCAGGTATGAACTTAATCGAAGAATCTGTAATTCTTTTTATTTACTTCCTGCTAGTAGTCTTTTGCATTAGTTTTGATAGGTTTTTATCCCAATCCGCCGGGGAATGTAATTCCCCGTCTAACAGTGAAAGTCCTATGAATAGGACTAAAATACAAGCCGTCAAATTCAATCAAATAAACTACTAGGTGCAACAGCTGAACTTTTGTTCCTTCAAAATAGTTAATCACAAGAAAATAACTCTTACCTATTCCCTGTTCCCTATTTTCAAAATAGAGGCGCGGCAGCGCCGCACCTCTAGGTTAGACTAAGTTCAATTAGAACTTGAAGGTGGTACGTAGTGTACCAACATAAACGGTTTTGTTAGCTTCGTTGTGTTCGGGGTTGAAGATAACCAACAAGCCAGGAGTAACGTCGATTCTGTCGTTAACTCTCATCTTGTAAAGACCTTCCAAGTGGTAGGAAGTACCTTTATCTTCACCTTTAGCAACTGAGTTCTTGGTTACTTTAGGAGGCTGACCAAAGATTACACCCAAGGTGTTACCTTTAGCACCAAAGTCTTTGAAACCTAAATTAGCAGCCCAGTAGTTGATATTTGCATCGTTTGTGCCAGCGTCAGCATCAGCGAAACCATACCAACCAGCAAGAGTAGTCTTGCTGTTGAGTTGATAGTTAGCTAGTAAGCTGTAGACGTTAGCAGTAGTAGCTGTAGTAGCTTGACCTTTAAAGGGGCTGTTAGCATTTCCGCTACCAGTACTTCCAAATAATCCGCTACCACCAGCACGGTAAGCGCGAGCATAAGCTACACCAACATTGAGCTTCTTGGTAGGTTTCAAATCAACCTGACCGAAGAAGGTGTTATCACCCTCGAAAATACCTTTGGTATTATCGGTAGCGTTGTTAGTAACATAACCAGCGTTCAAACGCAAACGAGAGTTGCTTTTACCCAAGTTAGCAGTTACAGCACTCTGACCACTAGCTACACGGTAGATGGGGTTGAAGCGTCCGTAACGAGAGATAGCACCACCACCACTGCTAGCAAATACAGGGTTGTAGTTGTTAACGTTGTCGTCCATTGCAGCACCAACAGCGTCAATCTTAACGCTGAGTTTGTCGCTAGGCTTGAAAGAGTAGCTTAACTTGTCCATTTCGACATTTCTACCACCATCAGCAGTAGCACCGTCGAACCCAAGACGAGTCATGTTGGTACCAGTGATATTAGGTCTGGCTGTACCGCTACCACCATCAAACTGAGGAGTATTACGAGCTTGCAAACGAAGAGACAAATTGTCCTTACCGTTGAAGCTGGTTGAAATACCCAAGCGAACACGGTTGCTAAAAACTGTGTTAGAACCGTTTCCACCGTTTCCAATCTTGTCATTACTATCTTTTGCACCGAAAACATCAGAAACAGCGAAGAGTGCTTCACCTCTTAATTTCGCGGTGGTGGAGAATTGGTTAGCTTCGATTTTGGCAGCGCGAGCGTCTAAGCCATTAATTCTATCGATTACACCAATCAACTCATCGTTAAACTCTTCAGCGAGTCTGTCGATAGCTTCCATATCAGCTTCTGGTACAACGGTGGTACCAGCAGCGATTAACTGGGTAATGCGCTCTAAACAAGCATTTAAACCAGCAGCAAACTCATAACGAGTTAAAGCGCGGTTTCCTTTGAAAGTACCATCGGGATAACCAGCGATACAACCGTAACGTTCAACCAAGGATTGAACAGACTGGAAAGCCCAGTCAGAAGGCTGTACGTCAGATAACTGAGAAACGGAAGTGACCTGAGCTAATTCATCAACGGAAGTAACTTTCTCTTCAGCAGCGAAAGCACCGTTGGAAACGAACAATGTTGCAGCAACAACGATTGGACTTAGCTTCAACACGTTGAACAAAAGCTTAGCCATGTTAATTTGTCTCCTCACACTATTGGAATTTGGGGAAGTTTTCTGCGGTCTAGATGAATCTCTCAACTTGCCGGTCCTAACTTTCCTGACTGATATTTGATTTGGTCGATATCTCACGTTGGATGTAGCATCAGTAAGTCACCAAGAAGCTGCAAATGAGCAGACAATTTATTCTCGTTCATTTAACATCATTGTCTGTAAAAACACTGAATTAAAGAACATAGAGTGTAGTAAATGCTTACTTGCTCTAAACGCCACAAAAGAACGTCAAGAATAAAACTTTACTTCTGTTGAAATTACTGAGACAATAACTTTTGCCTAATACAGTATCCACCCTCGATTCTTTTCGACTCCCTCTCCGATTGCCTAATTCAAACCATCGCTTCCAACTAATCGTGGAGTCATTCACCTTACTAGGATTTACTGCTTATCATCAGGCTTTATCGTTAAGTTCCTTCCCTGAGCTATCTGTACTGAATCTATCAGATATCATTCCGGTTTGCGTGTATATTTTTAAACATTCAAATAAAAAATAATAAATATTTTTATATTAGGTATTAGATACTATTGGAATGGGGAATATTCCCTATTCCCTATTCCCTACTCCCTACTCCCTATTCCCTACTCCCTATTCCCTATTCCCTATTCCCTATTCCCTATTCCCTATTCCCTATTCCCTATTCCCTATTCCCTTTCGTGTATCATCCGCAAAAAATTAATAATAAAACCTAAAGAATATAATTTGTTTTTAACCAATAAACATTAAATTGAAAAACGTTGGGGGCTAAAGTTTATAACTGTTGTAGAACAAGTTGTTTTTAAATCACAACTATAGTTTAATGTCAAGAGTTATAAACTGAAAAATCATATATTTTTGAGTAACTTTACTTGCTCTACACACACACTTGCAGCCTCGGACTCATTATTAACGGCGATTTCTCAGTCAGATACACCTAAATTGGAAAAAATGACTACTACGGTTGCAATCGAAGTTACTAACTTGTCGAAAAGTTTCAAAGGTAAGCCCGCACTCAATAAGGTATCCTGCACTATCAAAGAGGGTGAAATGGTTGCTCTTGTTGGTGCTTCTGGTTCGGGAAAATCTACATTGTTACGCCATATGAATGGTTTGCAAACTGGAGATTCTGGTAGTGTTGCTATCTTTGGAACAGCTTTACAAAGCGACGGACATTTTCATTCCAAAATTAGGTTTTTAAGAAGTCAAATTGGCTGCATTTTTCAGCAATTCAATTTGGTAAATCGCCTAAGTGTAATTGAAAATGTTCTCGTCGGAAATTTGTCGCAATTGTCCTTAGTACGTTCAATACTTCATCTGTTTACCGAGGAACAGAAGCTGGAAGCACTTGCAGCACTTGAACGAGTCGGAATCCTCGAACAAGCTTACAAACGGGCTTCCCTGTTATCCGGAGGACAACAACAACGAGTGGCGATCGCCCGTTGTTTGGTACAAGGAGCCAAAATCATTCTTGCAGATGAACCGATAGCTTCTTTAGATCCAGAGTCTTCCCGTAAGGTGATGGAATTGCTGGTTGAACTAAATCAACAAAATGGTATTACAGTAGTAACTTCTTTACATCAAATTCAAATAGTACGTAGTTATTACGACCGTGCTATTGCTCTGAGAGCGGGTAAAGTAATGTTTGATGGTGCAACCGTAGAACTGGATAACGCCAAACTCGAAGAAATTTATGGTGCAGCAGTAGACGAAATCGTCATGAGAGGACACGGCGAATTGCCGTAATTATTGTCCAAGCTAAGAAAAAAAATACGTAATAATACTTAGGCTAGATAAATTAGGAATAAACAATGAAGAGACGTTCTTTGCTTCAACGCATCGGCTTTTTCGCGCTGGCTTTAACTGGTACCATAATTTTCGCTGCTTGCAGTTCTAACAACGGTACTCAGCAGACTTTAGATGTCAAAGAAATTAAATTTGGCATTATCTCTACAGAATCCCAATCTAATCAAAAGCCGCTTTGGGAACCTTTCATTCAAGCAATGGAAAAGGAGATTGGTATTCCTATAAAGCCTTTCTACGTTACCCAGTATTCTGGTGTCATCGAAGCAATGGCGACTGGAGACGTTCAATTAGCTTGGTACGGTGGTAAGGCTTATGTTGAAGCTGCCAGAAAATCCAACGCTGAAGCATTTGCTCAGACTGTTAACGCAGATGGAACCAAAGGTTACGTATCTCACCTAATTGCCAATAAAGATAGTAAAGTTGCTACTGAAGCAAAAGCATTAGGGGAAAACAAAGGTGATGAGTATGTAATTAAGAATGCTAAAAACCTGACCTTTGCATTCAACGATCCCAATTCTGCCTCTGGTTTCTTGGTTCCTAGCTACTATGTATTTGCCAAGAATGGAATTAATCCTAAAGAAGCCTTCAAGCGTTTAATATTTTCTGGTAGTCACGAAGCAACTGCTTTAGCTGTAGCTAACAATCAAGTAGATGTTGCTACTAACAATAACGAATCTTTGGAGCGTTTAGAAGAAACCAACCCCGAAGGCCGTAAGAAAATTGAAGTAATTTGGACATCAGAATTGATTCCTACTGATCCGATTGCTTATCGTAAGGATTTACCAGAAGAAGTTAAGAAGAAAATTAGAGACTTTTTCTACAACTTTAAGGACGAAAAAGTTCTCGCACCATTAGCATGGAGAGAATTTATTCCCGCAGATGATACAGGTTGGAATACAATTCGCGAATTAGAAGTTGCCAAGAAAATTGAAGAAGTTAAGTCTAATAAAGACTTAAAAGAAGAAGATAAGAAACAGCAACTTGAAGAACTTGACAAGCAACTCAAGGAACTTCAGAAGTAATGATAGCAATCCGTGTAGAATTTATGAAAAATTCATAAATCAATTGGCACTTTATTACCGTTACTACACGAGCAAAGTCCACGCAGGTGAACTTTATAAACCCGCGCAGGCGGGTTTTGTTTGTGTAGCTGCGGTTTTAACCGCTAGAACTGATTAAAAAACATTAATTTTTGAGAATTTCATCCATAATGAATCAACAAAAACCCACAGACAATTTTCCCAAAAAGATTAATGCTTCTCCTGCTGTACTAGCAATGTTAGAGCAAGAAGCAAAACTAGTAAATAATATGAGGATTTTATTCTTAATTGCAATAATCGTAATTCTGATTTTTTCCGCTGTGCAAAGCGAGCTAAATTTCTTCTTATTTCTTGAGCCAGAACGTAGTGTTAGAATCGCCAACTATATAAAACAGTACTTTCCACCAGATTTTACTTTTTGGAAACTTTATTTAGAAGATACACTGATTACTATATCAATGGGTATTTGGGGAACCTTATTAGCTGCTATTGCTGCAATTCCGCTGTCAATTTTGGCATCAAATAATATTTTTCCCGTGTGGGTAGTTCAACCTACCCGTCGTATTTTAGATGCAATGCGGGCTATTAATGAATTAGTATTTGCACTCATATTTATCGTCGCCGTGGGTTTAGGACCATTTGCGGGTATACTAGCGTTATTTATACACACTGCTGGAGCTTTAGGTAAATTATTCTCTGAAGCAGTCGAAGCAATCGAACCAGGCCCAGTAGAAGGAATTCGTGCTACAGGTGCAAGTAAAATGCAAGAAGTAATATATGGAGTTATTCCCCAAGTTATCCCTTTATGGACTTCTTTTACTTTGTATCGCTTTGAGTCTAATGTTCGTTCCGCTTCTGTTTTGGGAATAGTCGGTGCTGGGGGTATTGGTGTTTCTTTGTATCAAAGTTTTGGTTCTTTTGAATATAGAAAAGTTTGTGCAATACTAATTATCCTCATTTTAGCTACTAGTTTGATTGATTACGCTTCTGCAAAAGTTAGAAATTGGTTGGTTTAGATTTTGCTTCGATTATCTCAAGAATCGCTGTTTGCCACAACAGTGGCACAGCGTACTTTGTGCGTTTAACTCCGCTAATCGCATGATATCAAATCCGTTTGTATCGGAATTATATATTTTTAACGCAAAGTGACGCGGAGGTAAGCGCAGCGTTAGCGCAGCGTGTCCGTTAGGACATAAAGTACGGTCTTGGGGGTTCCCCCCATGAGTAACTTTTCAAGAGAGAGGAACGCAGAGTTTTTTTTGCACATACTTTTTATCATTCCGATGTAAGCGTAAAGGATATGATTCATACTTTGACTCAGCAACACCTTATTTATTGATGCTAAAGCAGACTTACATTGACTATTCAACTTTTAGCAATTAACTCTGAAAATAATCTTTAAATTATATGAATTACTTAATTTCAGCATTATTTATTATAGGAATTTCCGAATGGTTTTTTCCTAACTTAATTCCATTAGATTTCTTTTATTGGGGAGATAACACATCCTCCTTGCTTGAAATCTTAAAATCTTCCTATCCTGTATTTGTATTTGGATTAGTTTATACTTTTTTCGCTTTATTAATAACTAAAAACCCTCCAGTACAAAATCATAATGCCGAACAAAAATTCATAGTGGGAATTTTAATAAGTTTCTGGGCAGGAATAACAGAGGAGATTGCTTTCCGCTGGATTCTTTTTTTATCCGCTATTGCAACAATACAAATTTCTGACTGGGTACTAGGAGGATTTCTGTTTGGTAATGGCTTAACTTATTGGATTTATACTAATGTTTTAATTCCAGTCGCTGACTGGGCAACCTTTCGTCAACTAACAGAATATTTATATAATCCATCTGGCTGGGCAATTGGTGCTGCCATCCTTTCTACCAATGGACAATTTCGTGATGGACACGCCTATCAAGGCTGTATCGGCTGGATTAATGCTTGGTTCTTCGGAATATTTATGTATAAGGTTGTATGGGAGTGTGGTCTTCTACCTGCAATTCTTGTACACGTAGTTTACGATATTATTATATTTAGTTTAGTATTCATAGATAGAAAAGTAGAGTATTTCAGAGGTAATAGGTAATTACAAAATTATTTATTCAATAATTGCAGGACTTACGTTGTCACAAATGGTTGATGGTGTGTGACGCTACAAATCTTATAGAATCGTTCAAATTTATTCTAAACTACACACCCGTTGCAAAAAAATCTGCCTTTTTGCTAAGTCCTGAATTGATACAGGCATTTCATCTATAAGGAAAGCGGCTTGGGGAGCCACTGCGTTGCGGAATTCCCCTCCGTTGTAGCAATAAAAATACTACCTAGTAGTTTTGAGGGGTAATCAGTGTAATATTGTAGGTTGGGCTGAACTACGTTTAGCCCAACACCCGCGTTGGGTTGCGCTTCGCTTAACCCAACCTACGAAGAGGTATTTTAACTCTTCGGGATTCCTGGTGGATGAAGCGCCCAAGCGCTACTACGAACCGGGAGTTACCCCTCAAAACTAATGGGACAGACTACTAGTTAAAGCTCCGAATATTCTTCCATTGAAGGACAAGAACAAACTAAATTGCGATCGCCGAAAGCAGCATCAATCCGCCCGACAGCAACCCAAAATTTATGTTCTCTTGTCCACGGTGCAGGATAAGCAGCTTGTTCGCGGGTGTAGGGATGATTCCATTCACCGATAATTAAACTTTGGGCGGTGTGGGGTGCATTTTTCAACAGATTATCTTCTGCATCCACTTCACCCGCTTCGATTTGGGCTACTTCCTCACGAATGGAAATCATCGCATCGCAGAATCGATCTAATTCCTCAAGAGATTCACTTTCAGTAGGTTCTACCATCACCGTACCAGCTACTGGCCAGGATACCGTAGGAGCATGAAAACCATAATCCATCAAGCGCTTAGCGATATCATCAACTTCGATATTCGCCGTTTTCTTCAAGGAACGTAAATCTAAGATGCATTCGTGAGCCACTAAACCATTTTTACCTGCATACAACACGGGATAGTGCTTTTCTAACCTTTTAGCAATGTAATTGGCATTTAAAATAGCCACCTTGGTTGCTTCGGTTAAACCATCCGCACCCATCATCACGATATACATCCAGGAAATCACCAAAATACTAGCGCTACCCCAAGGTGCTGCGGAAACTGCACCTTGCGATTTTGGATTTTCTTCCACATTCCCAGTTACGGGATTCCCCGGAAGAAATGGTAATAAATGAGACGCTACACCGATTGGTCCCATCCCTGGTCCCCCACCACCGTGAGGAATACAGAAGGTTTTATGTAGATTCAAGTGACACACATCCGCACCAAAATCACCGGGACGACAAATACCAACTTGAGCGTTCATGTTGGCACCGTCCATATAAACTTGTCCACCGTGAGTATGAACAATTTGACAAATTTCTTTGATTCCTTCTTCAAATACGCCGTGAGTTGAAGGATATGTCACCATCAAGGCTGCTAGTTGGTTGGCGTGTTTTTGCGCCTTTTCTTTGAGGTCGTTGATATCAATATTACCGTCATTGTCGCAAGCTACAGCAACAACTTTCATGCCGCACATCACCGCACTCGCTGGATTTGTACCGTGAGCAGAGTTGGGAATTAAACAGATATTACGATGTGCTTCTCCACGACTTAGGTGATATCTCCGAATTGTCAAAAGCCCCGCATACTCACCTTGAGAACCAGCATTCGGTTGTAAGGAAATTCCTGCAAAACCTGTGATTTCTGCCAACCATTTTTCCAGTTGTTCAAATAACAACAAATAACCTTGTGCTTGGGACAACGGAGCAAACGGATGCATTTTACCAAACTCCGCCCAAGTTACGGGTATCATTTCGGCGGTAGCGTTGAGTTTCATCGTACAGGAACCCAAAGGAATCATCGATGTCGTTAACGACAAATCCTTGGTTTCGAGTTGATGTAGATAGCGCAATAATTCCGTTTCCGAATGATAGCGGTTGAATATGGGGTGAGTTAGAAATGTGGATTTACGAGAGAGGGAGGGGGGGATAAGGGGAGGGGGGGACAAGGGGATGGGGGGATGGGGGGAAGATAGTTCGTTTTCTAAAGCGAAAATCTCTAATAAATCTTCTACATCCCTTTCTGTAGTGGTTTCATCAAGGGAAATTCCCAAGGAATTATCATCAAAAATGCGGAGGTTGATTTTCTGAGCTTGACAACGCTGTAAAATCTCTTTTTTACTACGATTTCCTAAATTGACTCGCACTGTATCGAAGAAATATTCCGAGTAAATTTTGTAACCAAGGCTTTTGAGTCTTTCAGCTAACTTCGTAGTTAAAAAATGAATCTTTTGAGCAATCTTTTTAATTCCATCAGGTCCATGATAAACTGCATACATACTTGCCATTACGGCTAACAATACTTGTGCAGTACAGATATTACTAGTTGCTTTTTCGCGCCGGATGTGCTGTTCGCGGGTTTGTAACGCTAAACGCAATGCAGGTTTACCTTGAACATCCTTTGATAAACCAACAATCCGTCCAGGAACTTGCCGTTTATACTGCTCTTTGGTTGCAAAATACGCCGCATGAGGTCCCCCAAACCCCAACGGAATACCAAATCTTTGCGTGCTACCGACAGCGATATCAGCACCAAATTCTCCTGGTGGAGTTAACAAAGTTAAGCTTAAAGGGTCAGCAGCGACTGTTACTAAAGCTTTCGATTCATGGACTTTTTTGATAAAATCGCGATAATCATAAATCCTACCATCAGTAGCAGGGTATTGAACAATAGCTCCAAAAATCGGTTCAGAAAAATCAAAAGTTTCGTGATTACCCACAATAATTTTAATTCCCAAAGGTTCTGCCCGTGTCTGTAACACGGCGATTGTTTGGGGATGACATTCTTGGGAAACAAAGAAAGTATCTGCTTTATTTTTGCAAACACCATAACTCATACTCATTGCTTCCGCTGCTGCGGTAGCTTCATCAAGCAATGAAGCATTAGCAATTTCCAAACCCGTTAAATCGATAATTAAAGTTTGGAAATTCAACAGCGCTTCAAGTCTTCCTTGAGCAATTTCCGCTTGATAAGGAGTATAAGCAGTATACCAGCCGGGGTTTTCTAAAATATTCCTTTGAATTACACCCGGAGTAATACTGTCAGAATAACCCATACCGATAAAGGAACGAAAAACTTGGTTTTGCGAAGCAATTTCTTTTAACTTTGCTAAAGCCGCATATTCGCTTTCTGCTGCTGGTAAATTTAAATTACCATCGTTACGAATCGCTTGAGGAACTGCTTGATCGATTAATTCATCCAGATTATTAAAACCCAAAATCTTCAGCATTTTTGCGACATCATCAGAACTTAGTCCAATATGTCTTTGTGCAAAAGAAATTAGTGATTGACTTCCTTCAACCATTTGCTCATCATTAGACGAGATACCAGGGGCGTAAATGACCACTAACTGATTACTCTCCACACGTTACTAATTAATATTTTGCAACAATTATACAAATAGTGACCAGTAATCAGTTGACAGTTGACAGTTGACAGTTGACAGTTCATTTCTCCCCCTCCCCTTGTCTCCCCATCCCCTTGTCTCCCCCTCCCCTTGTCTCCCCATCCCCTTGTCTCCCCCTCCCCTTGTCTCCCCATCCCCTTGTCTCCCCCTCCCCTTGTCTCCCCCTCTCCTTGTCTCCCTATTCCCGACTTGCTCTTGCTGCTCTCAATAAAGTAAACCAAAACCGGGAACCTCCATTTTCACGAGGGGTAAAACCAATTTCTCCTCCCCAACGTTCTACTGTAATTTTGCAAAAATAAAGTCCTAGTCCAGAATTACCTGATTTTTTTTTACCTTGAGTAAACTTTTGAAACAAAGTATCGGCAATTTCTTCTGGAACTCCGCTTCCTTCATCTTCTACACTCACAAGGATAGAATCTTCATTAGTTAATTGTAAATTTATAGTTACTGTAGAACCTGGGGGGCTATGACGAAAAGCATTTTCGATCAAGTTTGCTAAAATTCGGTCTAAACGCGATTTATCACCAATTATTCGCCAATCTGCTGTTAAATCTATCTCCTTTGATAGTTGTAAATGCATTTGATTCAGTGTAAAACTTGGTGTGAACAACTCGATGACATCAAGTACAGATATTAAAACATCTGGTGCAGTCTCAACATCATCTGTAAAGCTTTCTAAGGATTGAACTTCTTGAGAAAATGCGTTTAAAATTTCTCTAATCAGCATTTCTTGTTTAATAGTTTGCTTTCTACCAATTTCTAAACGTTCTCTACCTTTTTCTGTCAAATTTTCTAATTCTAGCAGAGCCAAACAACAATTAATCCCGCTTAACTGTCCGGCAACATCATGTATAATGCAATGAATTAAAACTTCTTTTTTCTGATTTTCCTTGAGAATATGTTGATAATTTAGTTTATTTTCTCTAGCTTGTTGAATCAGACTTTGTTTCTCGGTATAAGCATCACTCATCATTTCGATGAGTAATATTTTTTTCTGATTTACGAAAAGAACAGAAGCCTCAAAATGAAATTCATTCCCGGATATATCTAAATCAGTCCATATCCCCGATTTCAACCGTTTTTCATGGTTGTTTTGCCAATATTCTTCCCCATCAATTAGGAAGTTTTCTAGAAAGGGGAATTCTTCTTCAGGGATTAAGATTTCCATTCCTGGTTTAAACATCTTACGACAAAATCTTCTCACCCATTTGGGGATATTTCCAGAAATTTCAAATTTACCAACATCAAGTCTTTCTAAGACTAAGATATCTAAAGCAGCAAAAATTTCCGCTGTTATTGATTCACTCATAATTAAACAGTCGTAGAATTCATTTTTTATATCAAATCCTCATGATTAGTTATTTTTCCCTGTTAACTGATAACTGATAACTGATAACTGTTAACTGTTAACTGATAACTGATAACTGATAACTGATTTTAAATATTTCTTACGGAAATAATGTTACTATGATTTACGCTGCATTAAACGATAAGAATTGATTTCTTGTTGGACTTTAAAGATTTGCATCTCATCCCAAGTTGCATCCAATAGTAAAACCCAATCTCCATCTGTCTCAGGAAATAAATGCACATCCGCACAAATTCCATGTTCGATTTTGATACAAGGCAAAAATAATGGAAAATCATCAAGTGGTAAAAGTCCTTCAAGAAAGAAAATTTGTTGACTAGCGTCAATTCCCTGTTGTAAATTGATTATTCCATATTCAGTTAATTTACCACCCCAATTAGATAGACATCCATTTTTGCCTACAAAAATATATGCTAAAGAACGACTTTCTCTCATAAAATTAACAAGATAAGTACTAACAGGGAAAGGGATATCCATGGATTTATCCCTCGATTATTTTCTTGGCAAGCATATCAAATATTTCCTCTACATTCAATCCAGTTTTTGCACTTGCTTTAATCACAGTCCATCCTTTTTTTTCAATAGTTTCAATTTTTGCAGAATCTAACTCCCATTCATCTTGCAAATCCCACTTATTCAAGACTAAAATAAAAGGCACTTTACCCAAATTATCTTCAACTCGTTGTTGTAATTCAACAGCTTTTTCCAAAGTAATTTTTCTGGTTCCATCCACTACTAGCAAATAACCAGATGAACCTCTTAAATAAGAAGTTCTTAATTTTTGAAACTCATCTTCTCCATACAAGTCCCACAGAATCAAACTTAATTCTTGTTGATTTACTTTTACTATTTTTTTATCAATTTTTACCCCTACAGTGGTTTGATATTTTTCCGAAAATATGCTGTAAACGAATTTGGCTACTAAGCTTGTTTTACCAGTAGCAAATGCACCCACCATACAGATTTTTTTCTGGAGCATTAGTTTACTCCTCTAGTTAGAATTAGCAATGTCGTCTATCATAACCTTGAAAGAGACTCTACGATTAAGTTTTTTTTCTTCTTCGGTTGATTCAGGACGTAAAAAATTTTCATCGTCTAAAGCTTTGGTGCGAAAATATTTTTCATTAATACCTTGTGATCTAAAATAAGTCAAAATCTTTTCGGCTCTATTTTGAGAAAGTTTGATATTTGCTTGTTTGTATCCTAAAGTATTTGCATATCCCTCAATTTCGATTAAAATCTCTTTTTCTAAAGGTTTAGCAGCATCAATCAGATTTTGTAATTTTGGTAATAATTTTATGAGTTTTTCTGTTTCACCAGGTAAAAATTGAGTTGTATTATTTTCAAAAAGCACGATTATTTCTTCAATTTCTTTTTTGTAAGTATTAAGTTGTTCAATATCTAAATTCTTCAGATTTTCATCTTGATATTGATTAATTCCAAAAATCGATAAAGATGATTGTTGTTCTCTAGCTGATAAAATCCATTCACGAGGAGCAAATCCTGTAGCGTTCAAAACACCTTTTTCATCAAGAGTGAAAGTCACTGTTTTTGGCTTTTGCAGTAAATTTTCGACTCTTTTAACAATAATTTCTTGCTCTAAAGATATAAAAGGTTTCCATTGATAAACAACTGCTTTTTCGTTAATATTAAATTCTTTCATTAACTGATTTGGTTCAACAGCTAACGGATCACGCATCCCTGTAACCAAATATTTTCCATTTTTTGTATCCGTTTTAGTCACTAGAATTCCAGGTTGAGCTTGTAAACTTTTGAGATAATTATTCCAACGTTGATTATCTCTAATTGTAGTAAATCCCCAAATACCCAAGACAATCGTCAGTATTGCCACAGAAAGCCATGCATAAGTATATTTGGTGTTAGTAGGATTTCGATAATCAGATTCCAAACAATTTTCTAAATACGGTTTACTCGCTACAAACTGTTGAGTATCACCAGAAAAATTCTCAATTTTTCTACCTAATTTTAAATGGATTTTTTCTAGAGTATTCTTAAATATAATTCTCAACTGTTCCGGTGCATTTCCGCGAATAATCCCGGCTAAAACTGCTGTTGGCCCTTCTTCAATCCAAATTGTCAACTCCCCAAATTCTAAAGTATGCAGTCCCTCGTGTTTTTGCACTTCAAAAGAGTCTCTGACAAAATCTTGAATCGCTGTCAACATTGCCGATACTAAAGATGGGTCTTGAGTCGATACTTTGGATGCTACTATATGCTGTAAAATCAATCCACTTTGCTTGTGAATTAGAAATACCTGTTCTACACGGTAAATCAGCGTCCGTAACAGTACAACTTCGGCAAAGGATTTCCCCGTTTGTCTTGCTTCTATTCTCCACTTCAGACTTTGCGGTGAAGCGCTGTATTCTAAAGCCCGATTGAACGACTGTAACATTTCATCTAAAGTTGTGGCGATCGCCTTTCTTGTCGCAGGGCCAATAATTGGGAAAATAGCTTGGGAAAGTACGTTAATATCTTTCTTGACGGAAGACTCAATGGCTTGCTCAATTGTAGGAATCATCGCTTCCGACAATTGATCGTCTTTCATTGTCCGCAAAATCACCGCTTCGGGAAGCATTTTACTAATATCTTCAGCATCAACTTGAGGATTATCCAGTTTTTGGTAAAACTTATCAAGTTTCGGTTGCTCTATTCCTAAAAGCAAACTCCGCAATTCAATCAGTTCATTTAATTGATTATTCTCTTTAAGATTATTATTGTTTAAAGTCTCTTCTACTAATCGATTCGCTTTAGAGTTACTCATCAGTAATTTTTATTATTTTATAATAACTAAACTTAAATAAATTAAATCAAACAGGCATTTATTTAACACCTATCAGTTAAAAGTTAACTGATAACTGATAACTGATAACTGATAACTGATTATTGAGGATTCAATCTTAAAGCCAACTCTGAAAATAAAGCAGCTAACTGAGAACGATCTGTTTTTTCACTCCGGAGTTCGTAGGTTTCTCGTTCTAGTAAACTGACAATTTCTTCATGCTTTTGGCGAATATCATCATGTAAATTTTGAGATTGAGTAAAAATTTGCTGACGTAATTCTCGCTGAATTTTACTTGCTTCTTCGTCAATTTCACTCATCTTCTTCTCTAAAGATTCAACAAATTTCTTCTGTTCCTCAGTAATTGCTTTCAATGCTTCATCACGCTTTATTTGTTCATTTTTTGTCTTTACACCCAAAGCGTCTGCTTCTTCTCTAATATAAGTTTCTAAGGAATCTAATCTTTTTCTCGTCTCATCTCTTAAATCTGTACATTCTTTAATTAAACGCTCTTCCAAACGAGAAAATTTCTTCTCAAACTCCCGCATTTGAGAGCCAACTAAAATATCTCTAACTTTATGCAAACTGTTATTTTCATGAATTTCATGATTACTGTATCCTACAGGTTTATTAATATCTCTCGTGGATATCATTTGTCCTGCTTCTCGTGAAATACTATTGTGTTCTTCTGACGAATTCATACCTCAAATCCCCAATTACACTATTTTTATAGCAATAAGCTCGTAATCTTATTCATACACCCAGCAATACATACCAATTTATACCTATACAATCCGGTACAAACTTGAACTACTCAGCTAGGTAGCATCATAAAAATCACACTAAAAAAGCATCCTCCTTAAGATTGAGATTTAACCATACATCAGAAATAATTATCCTTAGCATAAGTATTATTAACTAAGCTTCTAAACTTTAATTAACATTTGATTCCTCTGCTTCCGGCTTGATGATTACCGATTTGAGTTCCCTTGAGAGAGATTAAGAAAATCAGAGATTATACCGCTAATCTGTTTCGTGTATTAGGAGTAATCAATTTAAGTCACCTGGCGTCAGAAGCGGGTTTGTTGGAAATCTGTGGGTCTCAAAATCTGGATTTTCCCTAAATGGCGATCGCAATCGTCATCATAGTTGAGATTGTCAATTGCTGTTTAGATCACCATAAATAGGTGTTTACATCTGTAATTATAGTTTTGAATCAACAATCAGCAACAGAGAATGGTCAGAAGCACTAAATAGATTAGGCAATAAATACAACTTCTACACAATATTTCAACATTTATTTCTAAAAAATACAATTTTTATATCTATAAAAACTATTTTTATCTATATCGGAATCCGTTTTGGTTTTTGAATCAGTTTTTATGACTAGGGAATTCTTAACAGCCAATAGCCAACAGTTAAGTGTACTCCAAATTTTCAAGATTCAATTAAGATTTCTATACTCGCGAATAGTCTCATTAATTTAACGAGTTTAACTGCTTATTCTTCTCTATGCACTTAATATTTGTCTTTTTTAATTATCTATCAAATTACTTTTAGAATAAAATTACAAAATAAGCAAGGATTTTGACAAAATTTAAGGATTTTTACAAAATTTTGTCAAAATAGTCGAAAAAAAATTTTTATTTTTGGTGTTTTTTCTGATAATATATTTTTTATAGATTATATTTTTATAATGAGAATATTAGCTCTTTTAAAAAAAATACTAACATCCCATTATAAGATTATCGTTTTATCTATTTCTGATTATCTCACAACCCGGGCATTTTTTTTCATTCAACGGATAAATTTACAAAAATTTATTTTAGCTTGGGAGTATTTGGTGTGGTATAAATGCAATTGAAAAAGCACTTAAAAATCTTGGCAGGTGTACTTAACCAGAAATGTTAAAGGAAACCTTCTTCTTTTAAAATAGCTAAAGCATTTTCTGCCGCTGCTTTTTTAGCTTCTTTAATACTCTTTCCGGTACCTTCCCCGTATTTTCGATTATCTACAAATACTTCACAGAGAAATTCTGGAGCGTGGGGTAAACCACCTATTTTTGTGGGACTATAATTAGGAAGTAATGGTGGATTTTGTGGGATATGTCGCTGAACCCAGACTTGAAACTGATTTATTGGATCGAGATTAGAACGAGATTCAACAATTTCTTCGGGTACAGAGTCAAATAAAGGCTCAATGATATCACGTACAACTTCAATATTGGAATTATGATCGAGATAATAAGCTGCAATTACAGCTTCAAAAGTGTTGCTGAGTAAATTGGGATTTTGCTCTCCTCCTTCACGAATAGCACCCTTACCCAATCGCATCTTTTTATCTAAACCAACTTCCACAGCGAACCTTGATAACTGCTTTTCATCAACTAACGCCGAGCGTCTACGAGTTAATTGGTCTTCTTCAATATCTGGATAACGACGGTAAAGATAATCTCCACTTAAATAAGTTAGTAAAGCATCACCTAAAAATTCTAACCGTTCGTTATGTTCTCCTGATTGAGGATTTTCGTGAACGTAAGAGCGATGAGTCAACGCACAGCGTAACAGCGAATTATCTTGAAATTTTTCTTTTTGAATAACTTCTAAAAAAGTATCTTGGTTCTGATTTTTGTCCATAGATTTAGGAAGTAATAAAAATAATACTTATTGTTTATATAGGAATCCGGTTTGATTATTAAATTAATCAGTAGGGAGTAGGGAGTAGGGATTAGGAAGTATTTCGTGACTGAGTTTTGTTCAAAATTCAAATAATAGTTTTATATCTTCGTAATTATTTTATCTGATGTTAGTGAGAAAATTTGAAAATCGAAGATAGCGATCGCGCAATGGCTATAAGTACCCGTGCAAAATTAATTTAACATTTTAGTTTGATAGGGAAGAGGGAAAAGGGAAGAGGGAAGAGCGATATAACTCAGTAGTAAATATACAATTAATTCTGCTTACCCACTTATTATTCTGCGTTGTCAAAACAAGGTAAGCTAAAATGAGAATAAATATTAGATAAAAAATGGCTGCATCCAGTGTTACTGCTACTGTTACAACATTTCCCTTAACCGCTGTAGTTGGTCAAGAAGCGATAAAATTAGCTTTACTATTAACAGCAGTAGATCCCTATTTGGGGGGAGTCGCGATCGCAGGACGTAGAGGAACAGCGAAATCGGTGATGGCTAGGGCTATTCACGCTTTATTACCACCGATTGAAGTTGTCAAAAATTCCATTAGTAATTGTAATCCCAATCAACCGGAAGAATGGGATGATGATTTATTGTGTAGAGAGATTAAATTTAACGTCTCAGAGATAGAAACGCAAATCATCCCCGCACCGTTTATCCAAATTCCTTTAGGAGTCACCGAAGATCGACTTTTAGGTTCGGTGGATGTAGAAAAATCAGTGAAGCAGGGAGATACCATATTTCAACCGGGTTTATTAGCAGCAGCCCATCGAGGCGTGCTGTATGTAGATGAAATCAATCTTTTAGATGAGCAAATTAGTAATCAACTTTTAACTGTACTATCCGCAGGACGAAATCAAATAGAACGAGAAGGAATCAGTTTTCAACATCCTTGTAAACCTTTATTTATAGCTACTTATAATCCAGAAGAAGGAAATTTACGAGAACATTTACTCGATCGGATTGCCATTTCCCTGTCAGCAGATGGTGTTTTAGGTTTAGATGAGCGAGTACAAGCAGTAGAACAAGCAATTGCTTATTCTCGTTCACCTCAAGAATTTCTCCAGCAGTACACAGAAGATATCGACTCAATCAAAACCCAAATTGTATTAGCACGGGAATGGTTGAAAGAAGTTACCATCACAAAAGAACAAATTACCTACCTCGTCGAAGAAGCAATTCGCGGTGTAGTCCAAGGACATCGTGCCGAATTATTCGCAGTGCGAGTTGCTAAAGCTTCCGCAGCACTTGATGGACGTGATCAAGTTACTCCCGAAGATTTACGTCGTGCAGTGGAATTAGTCATAGTACCTCGTGCGACAGTAATTCAAACACCCCCCGAAGAACAACAACAACCACCACCACCTCCACAAAGCCAAGAACAATCAGAAGACGAATCAGAACAAGAGCAAGACGAACAAGAAGAAAAAGAAGATATTGATAACGAATCAAATCAAGATGAACAAGAACCACCAGGAATTCCTGAAGAATTCATCTTTGACCCAGAAGGTGTAATCTTAGATGAAAGTGTGCTGTATTTCGCTCAAATGGCACAACGTCAAGGCAACTCTGGAAGTCGTGGTTTAATATTTTCCGACGATAGAGGACGATATATCAAACCGATGTTACCCAAAGGAAAAGTTCGTCGAATTGCCGTAGATGCTACATTAAGAGCCGCAGCACCATATCAAAAAGCACGACGACAAAGACATCCCGGTAGAAACGTCATTGTAGAACAAGGAGATATTCGCGCCAAACGCTTGGCAAGAAAAGCCGGAGCATTAATCATATTCGTTGTAGATGCTTCCGGTTCAATGGCACTCAACCGAATGCAATCAGCCAAAGGTGCCGTCATGCAGTTGTTAACAGAAGCATATCAAAACCGCGACCAAGTAGCTTTAATTCCTTTCCGTGGAGAACAAGCAGAAGTCGTTTTACCACCCACACGTTCTATTACCCTAGCTCGTACCCGTTTAGAAAAAATGCCTTGCGGTGGTGGCTCACCCTTAGCTCACGGTTTAACCCAAGCCGCTCACGTCGGTTTAAATGCTCAAAGAAGCGGAGACATTGGACAAGTTGTCATAGTCGCTATCACCGACGGAAGGGGTAATATACCATTATCCCGTTCTTTAGGAGAACCTCAAGAACCCGGAGAAAAACCTGATATTAAAGCAGAATTATTAGAAGTAGCGGCTAAAATTCGTGCTTTAGGAATTAAATTATTAGTGATTGATACCGAAAGTAAATTTGTCTCTACCGGATTCGCCAAAGAACTAGCCAAAACAGCCGGAGGTAAATATTATCATTTACCCAAAGCCACAGATAAAGCCATCGCCGCAATGACAAAAGGCGCGATCGCAAATCTCAAAAGTTAGTACCACCGGAGTTAATTCGTAGGTTGGGTTAGACGCACGACAATATTTGATAATTAACCGATTAATTGGTATTGCGTCGTAACCCAACATCAACTTTTTAAGTAATCCCAATCGTTTCAAGCTTTTTGGTTGTTATCGTATATCTTGTTTTATTTGCCCCAACTTACTTATTTTGCTCCAAAGTTTCTATTTGGTTTTGCTGTCGAATGACCAAGGTTACAATCACATAACTGATTGGTATATTAAGTACAAAAGTTAAAACCATTGCGATTATAACGGATAAAGGCATCTTTACTGTTCTTTCATTTTTCTCAAATAAAATATTTTTATCAGGGAAAACTACTTCTATCTTGGGTGTAGAGGCAAAACTAACTTTTAATTCTTTTGGAAACTGCTGATTATCTGTCAAAGGTTGTGGGGTAAACTGTGGCGATACTATTGGCTTAGGAGTTGGTTCTACCTTACTTATGGTAAGTAGATCCATTAAATTTTCAAATGGTTCGTCGTTATACTGAGGATATCTTTCTTTAATGACGGTTTTTGCTCTATCAATAGCAGCATCTAAATCTTCTTCCTGCAAATCCGATTCTTTAAAAATATTCTTAGCATCCCGCATAAAACGCAGGAAAACATCGTACTTGCTAGCGTCATTCTTTGCTATATGAATTGAGAAATCCTCAAACAACTTTCCTTGTATAGTTTGCTGTCCCTCGAAGATACCCGAAACACCTTTGCTGCTGAGTAAATTATGTAAAGAGAAAGCCATATCAATTAACTTCCTTCCTTAACTTATTTACTACCTTAGAAAGAAAACGATATTGATAATTTATCTGAGCGATACCTGAAGAAATTAATTCCTCAGTTTCCCATATTTGTTTAATTATTTGGGACTCAGTTAATTCACTGTTGCGGATAAGTTGTGTACAATTGTCAATACTCTGCTTTGAGGAAGATGAAGAGCGGGCTTTGTCGAAAAAGTGATCAAATTGACTACCTAATAAAAGTCTTCTTATTTCACCTAAAACTAAGGCAAAAGTCTCTGCCGAATAAACGTTGTTTCCATCTTTTTTATCCGGAGATTGTAACGCAGTGCCTTTGTGAAGAGACGATAAATGGTTTTTTGTCAAATCTACAAGTTTTGTTTTTACCCAAGGTATAGTAATGCCACAATAATATTCTATCCATTCAGGTATCGTCCTATCTTTATCCTCAACTCCTTCTTGCTTAAATAAATCTTGATTTACAAAGGAAGATGGAAGAAAAATAGCGTGTTTACCAATATCGAGAAATTTGTCCTTTAAAATTGCATCTCCGCAGAATTCGAGCCATAGCTCCAAACGATGATATTCTTCTGGAGTTCCAAGATCATCACATTGTTTCAAAAAACAATACTGTTCGTAGTTGTCTGCATAGTATTTTTCCTGCTCTTTTATATAGTTTTTTATCCCAGTTTCTTCAATTTTGTTTTCGGTTATTTGGGTTATCCGGCTATCTTTCGGTTCAATACCAGATTCAACGTATAGAAGAATTTTTGTAATGTCGTTCAGACAAAGCCTTCCATTTGTCCCTTCTTCTTCATACGAAAAACCAACTTCAAGTTTCTCTCCAGAAATGCCATGCTCAAAAATGTATTGAATCTTCTTCATTACTATATGTATAAATAATTGCAATCACAACCAAAATAATACATAATAAGGTAGCAATATTTTTCTGTAGAAGATACGGTATAAAATACATTTTTAAAGAAAATTAGAGTTCGTAGTTCGTAGGTTGGGCTGAGGAACGAAGCCCAACATAATCTGGAAAACTCAACAAAATAATTTAAATCAAAACAATGTTAACTATCCAACGAAACAACTTGCTTCAGGGTAATTTCCTATAAATCAAAACACTGATGTTGGGTTACGACACAAAATTAATTAATTGGTTAATCATTCAATTTTGTCGTGCTTCTAACCCAACCTACAAGTAAACTGCCCGTCCAAATGCACTTCATAACAATAATCAAATAACTGATGTTGGGTTACAACGCAATTTCAATCACTGGTTGATTTTTAAATATTGTCGTGCGTCTAACCCAACCTACTATGTTATTCATTCCCTACCCAATCGGGAAATTCTAATTCTACCTCTGCACCCCAATTAATATCATAAATACCTCGTTTAACATCACGATGAAAGCTTGAATACTTCCAATCCTTGGGTGCTTTCACATATCCATGTCGCACAGGATTGTAATAAATATAATCCACATGGGAAATAAAATCTGCTTCATTGCGGATTTGATGTTCCCAAAAACGACGCTGCCAAACTCCTTGTTCTTTTTTACTCTGCCGCGATGCAGATATTTTTCCTTTATATTTCGGATGACACAGACGACTAAAACCACCTTTAATCAAGTTCCAACGAGTTGAAAACTCATCATCATTTGGTGGTAAAGTCCAAATACAATGCAAATGTTCGGGTAAAATTACTATTGCGTCAATTGTAAAGCGGTACTGCTGCATTACCCGTTTGAATATCTTTCTTAGTAATACAATATTTTCTTCGTTACACAAAAATTTACGGCGATTCTGAGTGACAACCGTAAAAAAAAAAGTACCTCCCTCTATTTTTGCTCTACGGTATTCCATTTATATTATTAAATAAATAAATACAATTATATTCATTTTGTAGGTTGGTTTAGTTCGTAGGTTGGGCTGAGTTCGTAGGTTGGGCTGAGGAACGAAGCCCAACATCATCTGGATAATTCAACTAAATAACTAAACTTAAAACAATCTTAAACACCCAACCAAACAAATCGCTTCAGGGTAATTTCGTATAAACCAAAACGCTAATGTTGGGTTACGACGCAATTTCAATCAACTAGTCAATCATTAAATCCCATATTCCGCACTCTAACTGTCACAAAGGTATTTTTACTGTTTTTTTAGAATAAAACAAAGCTAGCTTATATACTTAATCTCCTTGTTTTAACTGATATGAAACATTATTTAAGCATAATTTTTATCTCAAATTCTGGTAAAAGTTAAGTGATTACCGATTGTGACACTCTATGTGCGGAATGTAGGTTAAATCTTTTCGTGCGTCTAACCCAACCTACAATTTTTCTAATTTTATATATTTTATTTGAAATCTAAACGCTAATGTTGGGTTACGACGCAATTTCAATTAATTAGTCAATTATTAAATCTTTTCGTGCGTCTAACCCAACCTACAATTTTTCTAAGTTTATATATTTTATTTGAAATCAAAACGCTAATGTTGGGTTACGACGCATTTCAATTAATTAGTCAATTATTAAATCTTTTCGTGCGTCTAACCCAACCTACAATTTTTCTAAGTTTATATATTTTATTTGAAATCAAAACGCTGATACTACTACGAGATATGGTGCTTACGCACCTGTCTCTCAGGGGTTTTCGGCATCCCTCTTATAATTAAATTTGTAACTCCTAATTCCTAACTCTTTCTTCCCATGCCCAACCTCTTAAGTATCGCTCCAATGATGGATCGAACAGACCGTCATTATCGTTATTTTATGCGACAAATTACCCATCACACTTTACTTTATACGGAAATGGTAACGAGTGCGGCAATTTTACATGGAGATAAGGAGCATTTATTAGGTTTCTCTGCCGAAGAAAAGCCCCTATCATTACAAGTTGGGGGTGATAATCCAGTAGATTTAGCAGAATGCGCTCGGATTGCTGAAGGTATGGGTTATGACGAAATTAATTTGAATGTCGGTTGTCCTAGCAGTCGCGTACAAAGCGGTAATTTCGGTGCTTGTTTAATGGCAAAACCCCAACAAGTCGCCGATTGTGTCGCAGCGATGATTGATGCAACCAAAATTCCTGTTACTGTCAAACATCGTATTGGCATTGATGATTTAGACCGTTACGAGGACATGGTAAATTTCGTTAATATCGTTTCTCAAGCTGGTTGTCGGCATTTCACTGTTCACGCTCGCAAAGCTTGGTTACAAGGGTTAAGTCCCAAAGAAAATCGCGATGTCCCACCTTTACGATACGATGACGTACATCGATTAAAACAAGATTTTCCCGATTTATTTATCGAAATTAACGGTGGATTTACAACTTTACAACAGGTTATTCAACATTTACACTCAGTTGATGCCGTAATGATTGGACGTGCGGCTTATGATAATCCCTACTTGTTCGCTACTGTTGATCAAACTATTTATATGCAAGAAATTCCATGTTTAACTAGACATCAAGTCGTAGAAAATATGTTCGATTATATAGATAGGTGGGTGGCGAAAGGTTTAAAACTCAATAAAATTACTCGACATATGCTACAACTCTTCAATGGAAAACCCGGCAGTCGTGCTTGGAAGCAGTATATTACCGAAAATTCATCTCGTTTCGGAGTTGGTTCAATTGTTGTACGGGAAGCTTTAGCAAAAGTACCTTTCTTTATATCAAGTCCGGATGATTAGTTTTAAGTAAATAGACAAATAGGAGAAGGTATATTTACCGCCCTTTTATAGGTAAGAAGTAAGAAGCAATAAGTAATAAGTTTTAATTTATTACTCATTACTTGTTACTCATTACTTATTATTTGTTACTACCTTTACTCCCTAAATAAAATGTTCAATTAATTCTGTCTAGGTGCTTATAAAATTCTTTGTCTCCTATTCCCTGCTGCCTGTTCCCTTCTATAATCATCTAATCTTGATTTATTGATATTGTAAATTTTTATAAAATCACTTGCTTATTTTTCTTTTTTTTGAATTTACTATTTAGTTTATGTTGTTGGTCAAATTAGCATAAAAACGTCCATACAGATTGTACATATTTTTTTTCAAACATAAAAAGTAACTTAGATAACATCTCAAAAAATGGCTTAAACTCGTTGATTTAATAAAAATATTTAGTGTTATAAATGACTTCATTCTCAACTAATGTAGATTTAGGTTAATTTTTATAACAAAATACGGATTTTTTGGACATTTAAAAATGTATTTTATACTTTTAAATAAGTATACTTAGTATTTCAAAAAACTTTTAAAAAAGTAAACCCAGTATTTTTATGTAAAAAGAGATGAGAAATAGTTCTACCTTTAATATGGAGAGGTTTAACATAGAGACCTTCCACTGGTAGTTTTATTATTAGAACCTAAAAATTGATCAATGAATATTCGTACAGTTTCAACTCAACCATTTACCGATCAAAAACCGGGAACATCCGGTTTACGAAAAAAAGTTAAAATTTTTCAACAACGCCACTATTTAGAAAATTTTGTGCAATCGATTTTTGATAGTCTTGAAGGCTATCAAGGACAAACACTGGTTTTAGGTGGTGATGGACGTTTTTACAACCGTGAAGCTATCCAAATTATCCTAAAAATGGCAGCAGCCAATGGATTTGGACGAGTATTGGTAGGTGAGAGTGGAATTTTCTCTACTCCTGCTCTTTCCTGTATTGTGCGTAAATATAAAGCTTTTGGGGGGATTATTCTTTCCGCGAGTCATAATCCAGCGGGTCCGGATGAAGATTTTGGGATTAAATATAATATTGATAATGGTGGTCCGGCACCAGAAAAGGTGACAGAAGCTATTTACAATCGCAGTAAAACCATTGATGCTTACAAAATTTTAGAAGCAGAAGATGTCAATTTAGATAAATTGGGTAGTTTTGAACTTGGTTCGATGACGGTTCAAGTGATTGATTCAGTCGCGGATTATGTGGAGTTAATGCAGTCGCTGTTTGACTTTGATAGTATTCGTCAACTGTTAACTTCGGGAGATTTCCGGATGTGTATGGATTCCCTACACGCGGTAACCGGACCTTACGCTTATGCTTTATTTGAAGAGCATTTGGGAGCGCCTGCGGGAACCGTACATAATGGTAAACCTTTGGAAGATTTTGGTGGTGGACATCCAGACCCGAATTTAGTTTATGCTCATGAATTAGTTGAGATTTTATTTGGGGATAACGCTCCCGACTTTGGTGCTGCTTCCGATGGAGATGGCGATCGCAATATGATATTGGGAAGAAATTTCTTTGTAACTCCCAGTGATAGTTTAGCGGTGTTAGCTGCCAATGCGAAACTGGTACCAGCTTACAGTTCGGGATTAGCGGGTGTAGCGCGTTCGATGCCGACTTCTGCGGCAGTAGATCGAGTAGCAGCTCAATCTGGAATTGATTGTTATGAAACTCCTACAGGTTGGAAGTTCTTTGGTAATCTTTTAGATGCAGGTAAAGCGACTCTTTGTGGTGAAGAAAGTTTTGGAACTGGTTCTAACCATGTAAGGGAAAAAGATGGACTTTGGGCTGTTTTATTTTGGTTAAATGTTATTGCATCGCGAAAGCAGTCAGTTGAAGAAATAGTCCGCGAACACTGGAAAACCTACGGACGTAATTATTATTCAAGACATGATTATGAAGCAGTAGAAACAGATAAAGCCAATACCCTAATGGAAAATCTCCGTAGTTCGTTACCAACGATGAAGGGTAAACAATTTGCTAAATATCAAGTCGAATATGCTGATGATTTTAGTTATACAGACCCGGTTGATGGCAGTGTCAGTCATAACCAGGGAATTAGAATTGGGTTTACCGACGGTTCGAGAATTGTATTTAGACTTTCGGGTACAGGTACTCAAGGAGCAACTTTGAGGGTTTATTTAGAAAGTTATGAAGCAGATAGTACAAAACACGACCTTGATCCGCAACAAGCATTAGCAGAATTAATTACCCTAGCCGACGAAATCGCTCAAATTAAAGCTAATACCGGAAGAGACAAACCTACCGTTATTACCTAACAGTTATCAGTTATCAGTAAACAGTTATCAGTTATCAGTGAACAATTAAGTGCTTGTGCCTTCATTAATTAAACATTTGTCCGGAACGAATGGAGCGTAGCGAAATGAAGCAATTCCAAAGGATTAGGGTTATTTCAATTAATTTTGAAATATACAAATATTTTTGCATGAGTACTTATCTATTCTATTGATATGCTCTCTATCTGCTCTCCCACCATACACGCCGGGAAAATAATTGATAACTGATAACTGATAACTGATAACTGTTTTATCCCCATTACCAAATATATTCAATTTAGTTAAAAACTTTGTTGCTGATGTTGGGAAATATTAAGCCGAATGCGCGATCGCCATGTGATGAATTTGATCGGTTGATTGATATATGGGTTTAATATATGACAAATTTTTGAGGCGCAATAAAATTTTCATTGACCAATCAATTGCTATATCTAAACCGATTAATTTGTCGCTCATTTTATTTATCGATATCATCGGACGGTAGCTGCTACTGGCTGTGGTTGTTGCATTAAACCCATTAAGTCATCAATTCCTTTTTGGAGATACCGCGTTACTGTCATTGGACTAGTACCAATTTTTTTCGCTGCATCTTTACGGGAAAATTCCTTTAAGAATACCAATTCCACTGCCATCCGGGGCTTTTCTTCTAACATACCCATAGCCCCATGAAGTTGTTGACGTTCCTCTTCTAAGTGTTGCTGAGCGGCTGTATGAGGACAAGGTAATGCTTCACCCAAGGTAATTTGACAATCAACATAGTTCACAACAGTTGCATCTAAACTTAAAGGCATCCGATTTTGAACCGCTAATTTGGTTTCTTGCCATTCTTGTACCGAAACTTTCAGTTCGCGGGCAACTTCCAAATCCTTGGGCTGTCTGCCCAAAGCATCTGCTAATTCTTTACGTACCTTTTGCCCTTCATTATAAAGTTCTTGCCAACGACGGGGAATTTTTAATAATGTACTGCGATCGCGTAAGAAGTGCAGCATTTCACCCCGAATATAAGGAACTGCAAAGGAACTAAATGCATATCCCTGAGTGGGGTCAAAACGTTCAATTGCTCGAATTAAACCGAAGTAGCCAATTTGTTCTAAATCTTCATAAGGTTCATTACATTGATGACTAAATTTATGAGCCATTTTTCGTACTAAACCACTATGCAATTTTACGAGTCTGTTACGAAGTTTAACCGAAGGATTCTGGTGATATAGACATAATAATTCCATACCATCAGACCGGAGAGAGGACTGAATTACTGCCATATAATTTCCTTTAGGGACTCTTTTTCCGCTAAAAAAACTGAGCCGAGTAAAGTTTTATCAAAGCTGTAATTATTTTCTAAGGTAATCCTTTTTCACACCATTCGTTGTTTCACTGAATTTACAAGGTGCTAGACCCCTTAAATACGTATTTGTACGCACTTTACTGATGTTCACGATTCAGGTTATATGTCAAGATAAATAGTTTTTATTCGCTCAAAACTTGAACTGGAGTCAGTTTCATTACTGATAATTTTTCAGTGCCACAACGCCGGAGAACTAGAGATATTCCAGAATTTGTTGCATGGAATTTCGGAACTATTACCCATTACACTCTAAAAACAATTTAAATAATTACTTGTGCCAAGATTTTGTTTAAATAAAGAGTAGTTAGTTTGGCAAGGGTTATATCACTGAGCAGTAAATATCTAAATAAATAGATAAATATCTATAAGTACCGTTGTGAGTCAAAATTCTTAAAGTAAAGAAAGTTGGTCAGTTAAACATGGATATTAAAAATGGTTTTGTTGGTACCGTCGGAAATACACCGTTAATTAAATTAAAAAGCTTCAGCGAAGAAACGGGATGCGAAATTTTAGGTAAAGCTGAATTTCTCAATCCCGGTGGTTCTGTTAAGGATAGAGCGGCATTATATATCATTGAAGATGCTGAAGCTAAAGGTTTACTCAAGCCTGGTGGAACTGTTGTTGAAGGAACTGCTGGTAATACTGGTATTGGTTTAGCACATATCTGCAATGCCAAAGGTTATAAATGTTTAATTATTATCCCCGATACCCAATCTCAGGAAAAAATGGATGCTCTTCGTGCTTTGGGTGCTGAAGTTCGTCCTGTTCCGGCTGTACCCTATAAAGACCCCAATAATTATGTAAAATTATCTGGTAGAATTGCCTCTGAAATTGAAAATGCTATTTGGGCTAACCAATTCGATAATTTGGCAAATCGTCAAGCTCATTACGAAACTACCGGACCGGAAATTTGGACGCAAACTGATGGTAAAGTTGACGCTTGGGTAGCCGCTACTGGTACTGGTGGAACTTTTGCTGGTGCATCAATGTTCTTTAAAGAAAAAAATCCCGATGTTAAATGCGTTGTTGCAGATCCGATGGGTAGCGGACTTTATAGTTATATCAAAACTGGTAAAATTCAAATTGAAGGTAGTTCCATTACCGAAGGTATTGGCAATAGTCGCATTACTGCCAATATGGAAAATGTACCCATTGATGATGCTATCCGTATTGATGACACAGAAGCTTTACGAGTCGTTTACCAGCTTCTCAACAAGGAAGGTTTATTAATGGGTGGTTCTACTGGAATCAATGTTGCTGCCGCTATCGCGATCGCCAAACAAATTGGACCCGGACACACTATTGTCACTATACTCTGTGATAGCGGCGCTCGTTATCAATCTCGTATATTCAATCCCGAATGGTTAAAATCAAAGGGACTTGAAATTAGTTAACAAGTTAACAATTTTCGAGACGTAATCATACTACGTCTCTCATAAAGTTAAGATTTGTAAAATAGTATTGATTTATACTGTTTAATTATTGATTGTAATATATTGGCTAGCAATAAAAAATTAACAACGAATAAATAACAATATGAAATGGGTTCGAGTTTGCCAAAATCGTACTTGTAAAAAACAAGGTGCTGTTAAAGTATTAGCAGCTTTTGAAGCTAATGTTGTTTCTGAAGTGACGGTTACAGGCAGCAGTTGTTTGGGACAATGTGGGAATGGACCGATGGTATTAATATTGCCAGAAATGGTTTTGTACAGTAACGTTAGTCCGCAAGAAGTACCTTTGGTGGTAGAACAGCATTTGTATGGTGGTCAAAAAGTCACAGGGATGCTTTATGATCGATTTCATTCTCAGGTTGATAGTTAATTAATTATTGTCCGAAAAAATTCCGTATATGGAAATGAATATTAAGCAACTACGCGAATCTTTGAAAATTAAGTGGGTGAGATATTACCATCAAAATCGTCCTTGGTTGGCAAAAATGCGAATTTGGGGAACTTACGATGGTTATCGTCGCCCTTCGAGCGGTTTTATTTTGGCAACTTTATCTGTTTTAGAACCTAAGCTCGATGAAATTTTTCCTTTCATACTTGAATTAAATAATAATCCTGATCAAATTATTGCTGCATTAGGTCTAAATTTTAATCCCGACGAGCAACTAGATTTAATTCAAAATATAGATAATCACCTGAATAATCATCAAAATCAAGAAGATGAACAAATTTACGAATCTCCATCATCAATTTCCACAGCGATTACTAAAATAGAAAGCCTTGGTTTCCCCAAAAAAATAATCCCGACATCGGAATCAGTAGAAAGAGAATTTCAAGTTTTTTCGGGATTAATAAGAGAAAATTCTCATCAACCTGTTTTGGAAGCAAGCATGATTGCTCAATTAGAAAGCGAACAACAAATTTTATCTTTACTTCCGATGTGTGAGCAACCCGAAGCACAAAAAGAAACTGAAGAGACTAAATCAACATCAAGAAAAAAACTTTCCCATCTTGCTTCTTGGATAGATGAATTTTGTCAAGGTACTGATTGGGATAGAGAAGAAGCCATTTTTATTCCATTTTAGTCAAAGGTCAAAGGTTTAAGGTCAAAGTGTAATCATTCTTCACAATTAACTACCAACTAACTACCAACAACTATCAACTATCAACTATCAACTGTCCACTGATTTAAGTTCCGGGTATTCGTGAGAAACAAATGGAATTGATACAACTTCCCCTTCACAACTTCCTACTTTTACTTTTAAACCAACTCCACCGGCTTTAGTGCGAATGTAACCCAATCCGAAATAGCGATCGCCATTTTGAGTACAGCTAGTAATTTTACCGATTTTTTCATCATCTGCTGTAATTATTGTTTCTGGTTCCGCAGCAGCGTTTAAATTAATACCCCACAAATTTTGTTTTACACCTTTATAAGTATTTAACCTCGCAATGGTTTCTTGTCCGATATAACAGCCTTTATTAAAAGAAATTGTTTGCCATAAACCGACTTCTAAAGGATTATAATCATCAGTTAATTCCTTTTCTGCTTGCGGCCTTCCTTGTAATATTCGTAACATTTCCCAATCGCGATCGCTAATTTCGACAGCACCAGCTTCGATAATTTTTTGCCAAATAATTTCTTGTTGATTGGCATTCAAAATAATGGTATACCCTGGAGAAGCTAAACCACTACCGACAGCAATAATATTTGGTGTATTATCTTGATTTATAAGGGGAATAGAAATATGAGTACCATAGGGTTTACCAATAATTTCTGAAGCGTGTAATTTTTCGATCACAGTGTCACTTTCTGGTCCAATGAGACTAAAAGTTACGGTTTGCTCAGTTAAATCGGTTAACTGTACCTTGTCAGCAAAGAAAATATATTTATCTAACCATTGCATCAAATATTCACGTCGGTTAGGAGAAACTAGTAATAAAACGGCATCTTCGGTAACATAAGCAGTTGCTAAATCAATAGTACGAGCGGTAGAGGTGACAAAAACGGTATCACATCCTTCTCCCGGTTTAAGACGTTGAAAATCGTTTGTACTTTGATTGTGTAAAAAGCGCAAACGGTCTTTATCTGTGACTTTAACACGTCCCCAGTGGTTACGCTTATAGACAGCAACTTGTGTTTCTACTGTTTGAATAGCTGATATAGACATTTCTGGATTTAGGTTTTAAAAAATATAATGTATTGTGAATTTATTTTAGAATGAATAACTAATTAGAATATACATCAAATCCTCCTTAAATATTAAATAAAAATAAGGAGGATTGGTAATGCTATTTTTTTCCCTTCGTGTTGCTCTGGTCGTAGAATACTAGTAGATATTGGTTCTTTTGTCCTTAATTTCAACTCTTGCAACTTCAGAATCGTGTAAATCAGTTTCAGGAATATTAGTATCTGTTTTTAATGCAATATCCTCTTCTTTTACTGAGGGTGAGTTACTATTTTTGGATGTATTTTTAACAGACTTTGCTGCATCATTTACAGAATGTTGAACATCTTTACCTGCTTTTTTAGCAGAATCTTCCATATTTTTTGCAGAAGATTTGACATTTTCACCGGCTTTCTTGGTAGATGATTTCACATCATCAACTGCACTTTTAACAGAGTTTGCAGCATTTTTTACAGATGGTTTGACATCTTCTTTGACTTCATTTACAGCACCCTTAACAGAGTTTGCAGTATCTTTGATAGATGGTTTAACTTCCTCAACAGCTTCTTGAACCGATTGTGACACAGTTCTCATCGCAGGTTTAGCTTCTTCTGCTGCACCTTTCAAAGAATTTGCAGCACTCTTAATCGCAGGTTTAGTTTCCTCAACCGTACTTTGTAATGAATTAGCGATATTTCTGACAGCAGGTTTAGCTTCTTCTGAGACACCTTTAACTGCTTCAACTACAGAAGGCTTGGATTCTTGAACTGTATCTTTAACAGCTTCTGCGGTATCGACTATAGAAGGTTTAGCTTGCTCAACTGTATCTTTAACTTCATCTACTACACCTTTGATAGAAGGTTTAATTTCCTCGGCTGTATCTTCTACCGCATGACTTACAGTATTGATCGCACTATTAGCATTTTCAGCTACACTTTCAGCAGCATCAACAATACCTTCTACAGTTTTACCAACAGCTTCAGATGTACCCTTCCCAGCCATTGCACCAGCAGCAGCACCTGCTACTGCACCAAGAATTCCTTTTCTCGCACCTAAGATACCACCAATTGCAGCCCCAGCAACGGCAGCACCAATACCGGAAGCCCCAGAATTGGACTCTGAATCCTTTTGTTGTTCTTGCTCTTGCTCTTGTTGCTCTAAGCTCTTATTTTCTGCTTGATTTTCCAAAGATTGGTTATTTTCATTCATAATAATTTCCTGGCTAATAAAAAAATTGCAGTTTGTCAAACAATATCAATTTAACAATTACAATTTTGGAATTACACCAACTTTAGGGAGACATTAGCAGATTCTGATTCTGTCGGAGGTTGGAGATTTAGAAGTTGTAAGATTAGAAGTCGGGTTTTTTATGATTGTTGTGTAGTGTGATTGATAAGCCAAAAAGCCTTTAATTTGTATATTCAAATTTGATTAAAATCTTGTAGTGCGGGCATCCTGCCCGCTAGAAAAATACAAGTTAAATGCGCGACAACTTATTTCTTGTAAAAACCCGACTTCTAAATCAATCAGAGTTCTGTTACAAGAGGTTATAGAATTAATATTGACTCATCTTTATAATTAGATAATTACTGTATTTGCTAATAGTAATTAATAGTAATTAATAGTAATTAAACAATAATAAAGTTAATTATGATAATTTTTTGGCGTACTATAGCGATTGTCATAATTTTGATTTGTGTCAATTGCTTTGGTTCTACAAGGGTTAATGCAATAGCAATATCTGATTCTCAAAATATAGTATGGCGGAATGCTTATAATGCATCAATTGCGGGTGTATATAATCCTAGTACCGAGCAAATAGAATGGAAACAAGCTCGTCATGCGGGGATTGGAGGTGTATATAATCCAAATACTCAACAAGTTGAATGGAAACAGCTATTTCATGGGGGAGTTGCAGGTGTATATAATCCGAATACTCAACAAATCGAGTGGAAACAAGTTGTCAAATCTGGTGTTGCAGGTGTATACAATCCGATGATACAGAAAGTAGAGTGGAAACAAGTTGCTTTTTCTGGGGTTGCGGGTATATATAATCCAATCAAGCAAAAGGTGGAATGGAAAGAAGCATTCCAATCGGGTGTTACAGGTGTGTATAATCCGATTACACAAAAAGCCGAGTGGAAACAAATGTTAAATTCTGGAGTTGCAGCAGTTTGCACTATCGAAGGATATTATACCTTAAATAGTTCTTCATTTTATGGAGTTATTGCTGATTTGAATGAATCTTGAATAATGTGTTTGCTGTTATTCTGGTAAATTAGCAAACATTTGCTCAACAACTTGCTTTGCTTTAATATCTAATAAATTCCATTCCACATCCCCAGATTCATCTAGTAAACTAGTATCAATATCAACTTTGTCATCAGTAAGGGTGTATTCGACAAAGCAAACCTGGTAGCATAATTCCCATAAATCCACATTTACTTGCTGTTCTTGACGCTGCAAACACAAATGATATCCTGGATGGGGCGTTGGTAACAATCGTAATTTTTCTTTGATTTGTTCGGCTTGTTCGGGTGTAGCAGTTTCAAGTTCTTGGATCAATTGAGTAACTATTGTTTTAGTTTGGTCATTTGTGTCAGCAGCCCAAACCAGCACATCATGATAAGTTCCTTTCCAGGAAGATTTCTCAAGAAACTTGCGAACGTTATCAACAACGCGAATAAATGTCGGTTGCATGAGTAATTCAGCTTGGTTCCATGCGACTGAGTTTGTGATTTTAGGTGGCATTGTTAGTATACAGAAATGTTGAAATCAATATTCACAATGTGTATTTATAGAATACTCTGGGGACAAAGCGGATATGGTCGCATTACAGATGGAGATATTTAGTACGTCCCGCATTAGTTGGGTGTTAAAACTGGGTAGTGAAATATGATAGGCAAACTACTAGACTCTCGTTACCAAATTGTAAAAGTTCTCGCAACGGGTGGGTTTGGAGAAAATTATATTGCTAAGGATACCAAAAGACCGGGTAATCCGATCTGTGTTGTCAAGCATCTCAAACCTAGCACCACCGATAAAAAAATGTTTGACACTGCGAAACGTTTGTTTCAAAGTGAAGCCGAAACCTTAGAAAAACTGGGAAATCATGACCAAATACCCAGATTACTAGCTTATTTTGACGATAATCACGAATTTTTTTTAGTACAAGAATTTATCGAAGGACATCCTCTGACTGATGAATTAGTTCATGGGCAACGTTGGAATGAAAATCAAGTTATTCAAATGTTGTTGTCCGTTCTGTCAATTTTAGAATTTGTTCATGCTCAAGGTGTAATTCACCGCGATATTAAACCTGATAATATCATTCGTCGTTACAGTGATGGTAATCTAGTTTTAGTTGATTTTGGTGCAGTTAAGAAGTTACGAGCTTCTTATGGTTTGGGTTGCTTTGAGGCTATGGAACATCCTTCGGCTACAGTGGCAATTGGTACTCCTGGTTATATGCCGACAGAGCAAGGACAAGGTAGACCAAGGCACAATAGCGATATTTATTCCTTGGGAATTATTGCAATTCAAGCGCTTACGGGGATTGCACCAATGGATTTACAAGAAGACCCGCAAACGGGAGAATTAATCTGGGAACATTTAGTATCTATAAGCCGTGAATTAGAATCCGTATTAAGTAAGATGGTGCGCTATCACTTTAAAGAACGCTACCAAAGTGCGACTGAAGCGCTGCAAGCCATCAATTTGTTTGCCAAGGATATAGTACCCCAACAATATCCCCAACTGCGGACACAATCTTTTCCCTCCCAACATTCTCGGATAGCCACGATTGCTGTTGCACCCAGTAATCCCCATCAACCAGTCAGAGCAGTTCCGCAACAGGTTCCTCGTGGTTCTAAAGGTCCCGATTTTTTACAAATATTTATTTTATTCTGTTTAGCTGGTGGCGCTGCTGTGGCAACTCCGATTATAGTAAATAATGTAAACAACTTTGCAAATAATTTTACTGGTACGACGGCATCTGCAAACTGTTCGGTAGTAGTTGCGGCTAATTCTAATATTCGTTCTGAACCTAGTACTTATACTCAGAATATTTTAAAAACAGTATCTAAAGACACCCCTTTTGAGGTTACTGGTAAACGGACAAAAAAAGGATGGATAGAGCTAAAAACTAATATTGACGATTCTGCTTGGGCTCACTCCGATGTGATTAAAAATCCCGAAGCATGGATTACTTGTCTACGAGATAAAAGTATTGCGGTTAAAACCGTTGATGACAGCGGATTGATTGCAACTCCACCCCAGCCCAATCCGGTAATTGAATACGAAAACGTCAAGCCAGTCGAAAATAGCCAACAAGACGATAAAGCTGTAAAACAAGCCAGAGAAAAATACGAATCTGGAGATTTAAAAGGCGCGATCGCAATTTTAGAATCTCTTGCTCCCAATGACAAGAATGTCAAAGAAGCGAGTGAAATGATTAATCAATGGCAAAAAGATTGGGCTAAAGCGGAAGGTTTTTTCAACGATGTAAATACGGCGATTTCGGAAAGAAAATGGGATAAAGTTGAGGATTATCAAAAAAATCCGCAAAAATTACCCAATATTGATTATTGGCGAAAAAAAGTTGATCCTTTACTTCAAGAAGCTGCTGAGAATACTAAAAAAAGTTTTTCTCGATTAAAAGTAGAAGACAAAGAAAAAACCGAGGAATTAGGGAATAGGGAATAGGGAATAGGGAACAATTAATTACCAATTACCTTTTAATTATTTAGTCCTAGGGGCTTCTAGAATTTGTTCTTGTACAGGATTTGTATTTACAACGGGAGTCTTCCGTTGTAAGTCAGCATCGTAAAAATAAACGCGGCTACAATATTGAGTAGAACTAGAACAAGTCGCTTCAATCGCAACATTATCCACATTATTGACATTAAGGGATAAATTGGCTGCTTGTGTAGGTCTAACCGTAACGGTTTGAGTTGGTTGTCCATCCAAGTAAAATCGAAGCTGAACGCTAGGACTATTTACATTATTGTCGGGCATCCCAAAACCCAAATTTAAAGATTGAAATACATTTTGAGGGCGATTATCCGGTTTAATTTTACAAGTTAGAGCAGCCGAACGATAGCCGGGACTCAAAGAAAATTTACTGTTGTAAACTGCTTTACCGATAGAAATATCGAGTTTTTCCATACGGACACTACCAATTCCACTTTTAACACAATTAGCTCTTAACAAAGAAATCGGACGCATTGGTTTTTGTTGTTGAGCAGTTACTTTTCCCAAAGTAAAGAGAGCAGGTAATATCAGCGCAATTGGTAGAATAACTGAACTGATTAATTTATTTTTTTGCATTGACATTCAAAATTAATTTCAATCAAATGAAGTAAAAGTCCAACAATTTTGGATTTTGGATTTTAGATTTTGGATTTATCCGTAGGATAAATCCGGGGGTTTGTACCATCAAGGAGTAGTTGGTCAAAATCATAATACCTAATCCTTCGGACTTTTTTTTGTATCAAGGAATGGAATTGGGCATAGCTCACAGAGTTAGGAGTTAAGAGTTAGGAGTTAGGAGTTAGGAGTTAGGAGTTATGAGTTAATAATTATTCTCCCCATCCCCCCATCCCCCCATCTCCTTGTTCCCTTCCTAAAAAAGGGACACGGAAACCCGCATCCCAACGTTGTTAAGGAAGACTTTATTGATTGAAATTAATTAACTCTCACACGGAAGCGAACAAATCCAAATTGCCCACCAGCGGGTAAATTACCCAAATTGGTAAGTACTGCACCATTTGGAGGAGTACCATTACGGCAAATATTTTGGAAATCTGCGGGTACCGGAGCTAAAGGTGATAGGAATGTACCGTTATCTGCACCGCTACCACCTCCATTCACAACAATACTACCGTCTACAAAAGTTGTATTGTTGGGAATTAAGTCGCAGAACTTGACATTTTGCAAGCTTTCTGCACCTTCGCTTAAGAAGTAAATAGTGTATTCTACAATGTCACCGCTTTGTACAGGTGTTTCTAAGCGAGTAATACCTACAGGTGAAGATTGTGGAGAGGAATTAAGTACATTATCATCATTATCGTTAGGGTCATCTTCAAATTGGTTGAAAGCGACTCCACTAATCGCTTGATTACCTCTTAATACATTGGTAATCCGCTTGACTAAACGTAAGTTGATCGGACCCGATGCTCCCAAACGACCGGGACGGAAACCAAAATCAATATCGTCTCGGTCGGGATTTGCTTGGGTTAATTCGGCGGGTAAGGTGGTTGGAGTCGTAGGACTAAAGTCAGTAGGTCTTGCAGATTCTACAGTATAATTACCCAAAGGTAAACCTGTAAAAGTGTAGTTTCCATTATTGTTGGTGGTTGTGGTGGAAAATATATTACCTGCGGAATCTCTCAAAGTTAATTGAACATTGGGAATTCCGGGTTCCCCTTCATCCTGTACACCATCACCATCTGTATCATTGAAAACAGTATCGCCGATGGAACCACCTTCAGGACGACGTAAACCAAAGTCAACATTGGTCAAAGATTGTCCGGGTTGCAGAGTGGTTTCAATTTGGGGGGAACCACCGGCAGTCGTTACTTGTGGGAATTGTAAAGGAGGAGTAACTGTAACTCTGTAACGTCCGGCTGGTAAATTATCAAAGGTATAAATACCTTGTTCGTTGGTGGTGGTTGTCCGAGTCGTATCGTCAGGAGTGCCTAATTGACCATCTGGACCGGGAAGAGTTAAAGTCAAAGGAACGTTAGGAATTCCGGGTTCTCCTTCATCTCTGACACCGTTACCGTTTCTATCGTTGAAGACTTCATCACCGATGGAGCCGGGAGCATCACCGTCAAATCCGGTCATTCTAATACCAAAATCAGCACTATCTAAGTTTTGATTGGGACGTAAATTTACTGAAATTGGATTAGCCCCGGTGGTTAGAATACTACCATCTGGTAGGGCTATTTCTACTTGATATCGTCCTGGTGGCAGATTGCCAAAAGTATATCTACCAGGGGTATTTTGGTTAAAAGCAAGAGTAGTAGTGTTATCAGTGTTTTGTTCGGTTATTTGGTCGTCAGCAGTACCGAAAACACCATCTTGCCCGGAACTAATTAATCTGACTACAACACCACTAACTCCGGGTTCTCCTGGGTCTTGAGTACCGTTACCGTTGACATCAGCAAAAACGGTATCACCAATAGAACCCTGAAGCGGTGGTTGAAAACCAAAATCAACTGTATCGATATTTTGACCGGCTTGCAAGGTGACTGGATTGGGTTGGGTTAAAGTCGGAGTTAGACCTTGAGGAGGATTAGCGACTGAAACGGTATAAGTACCGGGAGCTACGACAAAGCTGTAGGAACCGTCTTCTCTGGTGTTGGTGGTGGCAACTACATTATTATTACCATCTCGCAATACCAAGGTGAGTCCAGGAATTCCGCTTTCGTCACCGTCGGGAATGCTATTTCCATTATTATCGTAGAAAACAAAGTCTCCAATTGTCCCAACTTGTTGCGGTGAGAAACCAAAGTCAGCATCATTGAAGGTTTGACCAGGCTGTAAAGAAATCGGATTTTGTGGTCTTTGAGTCGGACTTAAACCGTCGGGAGGATTATTTACTGTAACTGTGTAACTTCCAGTAGGTATATTGGGGAAACTATATCTACCGTTAGCATCTGTGGTAGTAGTAAGATTCTCAGCACCCGGACGAGTTAAGGTAACTACAACGTTGGGAATTCCTGGTTCATCTGGGTTTTGAGTTCCATCGCTGTTATTATCCCGATAAACAGTATCGCCAATTGTACCAGTTGCTTGCCTATAGCCAAAATCAGCGGTGTCTATATTATCACCAGGATTTAAAGTAATTAGATTATTAGGAGTTTGGGTTGGAATCAATCCAAAAATTGGTTTTTGAGATTGGTCGTTAATCGTAACTCTGTAAGTTCCGGCAGGTAAATCGGGGAAACTGTAACGACCATTGGCATCAGTTCTAGTTAAACCACTGGTATCATCATCATCAAGACTATCACCAAATACACCATCAGGTCCCGTACCGGCATAGTTGACAATTACACCAGCGATTCCTGGTTCACCTGGGTCTTGTTGACCGTTACCGTTAATATCCTCATAAACCGTATCACCAATTGTTCCCGTACCTTGCTGGGTTGGTGCTAAACCAAAATCAATGGTATCTAAATTTTGATTGGCTGGTAAATTAATTGTCTGTGGTGGGGTTTGAGTGGGAGTTAAACCATCGGGATTGGTAATCGTAACTCTGTAATTACCTGGTGGTAAATTAGGAAAACTGTAATTACCATTTTGGTTAGTAGTTGTAGTTTGGGTAGTATCGTCAGGAGTACCAAATTCACCATCGGGACCGGGATTAGTTAAAGTAACTGTCACCCCTGGAATACCAGTTTCACCTTCGTCTTGAGTATTGTTACGGTTAGTATCTGTGTAAACCGTATCCCCAATACTACTTTGTCCCTGACCTAATTGTCCTGGTACAAAACCGAAGTCAACTGTATCGATATTTTGACCTGGTTGTAGCTCAATTGTATTCGGTTGGGTTTGGGTGGGGCTGAAATCTTCCGGTGCTGTTGCACTAACTCTGTAATTACCTGGTGGTAAATTAGGAAAACTGTAATTACCGTTTTGGTTAGTAGTTGTAGTTTGGGTGGTATCGTCAGGAGTACCAAATTGACCATCGGGACCGGGATTAATTAAAGTAACTGTCACCCCTTCAAGACCAAGTTCACCTTCATCTTGGACATTATTCCGATTTGCATCCGTATAAACGGTATCGCCAATACTACCTACAGAAGATGGTGCATAACCGAAATCAGCAGTATCAAAATTATTACCCGCTTCTAAGACAATAGTTTGTGGTGGTGTTTGAGTGGGAGTTAAACCATCGGGAGGGTTATTGACAATAACTCGATAATTACCCGCAGGTAAATTAGGAAAACTGTATTTGCCGTTATTGTCAGTTGTGGTGGTCTGGGTAGTATCGTCGGGAGTGCCAAACTGACCATCGGCACCCGGACTGATCAAAGTCAAGTTTATTCCACCAATTCCCGGTTCATCGGGATTTTGAGTACTGTCACCATTGGTATCACGATAAACTGTATCACCGATTGTAGCGGCATTAGGAACCGGCGCACAAATCGTAAATGGTGTTAAACCGATAGTTTGGTCTTGTCCGGGTTCACCGAACTCCCTTCCTACTTGATATTGAATACGGATTTGATCTACAGTACCTGCTGGTGTGATGGAAACGTTACCTTCACCTTCGTCGGGACGTGAGTTATCAACAATACCTAAAGCAGAATTCCCCGAAATTCTCGTAAAGTTACCCAAGGATTGTAAATTAACGGGGACGTTGGCATTTTCACTAGATGCTGTTACCGTAACGACATCTTGGAAAATTCTACCGCTATCTCGTGGACCATCGCGGTCAACATCTAATAAAGTTAAAGGTGATGCTAAGGTCACTGGTTGAGCAAAAGTAATTGTAAGAGTAGCGCTACCCGGAGAAAGATTACCAGTTTCCGGAGGTTTCCCAGGTCCAATATTCAAACGTAAACTCGGTCCTGGAATACCACCGTAAATATCAGTACCAATTCTGGATTCGGTTCTGTCAATAACTTGGCCGGGAACTTCTTCGGCAATTGTCAAGATGGTACGAATACCACCAATATCATATTCTTGTATTAAATCTGATAGGTTGTCACTAGGACGCAACTGTATTGTTTCTGGTGCAGTACCCGCAGGACAACTACCTGTGGTTTGAGCAATAGCTTTACCAGAATCAAATATAGGTACTTGAGGTACAGCCAATAATGCTGCTAATAAAGTTGTAGAAAGAAAGGGTATAGAGATGTTATGAACAGCAGGTGAAGTATGATATCTCCTCCCCAGATGTTCCGTTAACACCACCTTACCGGGTTTCCCTTGAGTAATTGCTGATAAGTGCTTAAATAAAGCTTTCATTTTTTGCTTCCTAAACAACGAAAACTAAAGAATTGGTAATTGGTAATGGGTAATTGGTAATTGGTAATTGTTAACTCCTAACCTTTAACCTTCTACCTTTAACCTTCTACCTTCTACCTTCTTCTTTCAATTTGCAAATCTTGCTCTTGGTCTTCAATAATCAGGTCTATACCCCTAACATCTTTAAAGATGATTTCAGTACGTCGATCTCTGGCGAAATCGACTATATCGGTACTACCAGGAACTTTACGCTGAGATTCACCAAAGGAACGGATGGTCATTCTTTCTGGTGCAATTCCTTGACGTAGTAGATAATTTCTGGTAGATAATGCTCGTCGTCTACCTAATGCTAGGTTGTAAGCATCACTAGCACGAGGGTCGGTATGACCTTGTAATTCGATAACAATGAATGGATATTGTTTGAGAACTTCTGCTACTTGGTCTAGTACTTTTGCACTTTGGTCGCTAATGAAAGATTTATCTAAGGCAAAGTGGATGTTGCGTGGTACTCGAATGCGGATGGGTTCCGGTGGTGCTTCTGGTGGTGCTGGTGGTGGTGCTGGTGGTTCCGGTGGGGGTGGTGGTACTGGTCTGGAAACGCACTCTGGTGGATTTATCGGGTCTACTCGTGGTGTGGGATTAACGTTGGGTGGGGTATCAATTGTACCAATTATGGTTGCTACCGCAGGTTCCGATGTACCATACCGAGGGTCAGTTGCGATCGCGCTAATTACATCCCCAGTTTGCACGTTTTCTAGTTGAGCGGTAAATCTACCATCTTCTCCCGCAGCAACTATAGTTAAGGGTTCTGTTAACGCACCATATCCCGGTTGATAAATCGCATTTTCTCCCCGTTGATAATCGGAAAGCCGATAAAGAGTAATTTCACTACCTTGATCTGCTTTACCTGTGACGGTGGCAGTTGTACCTTGATTTACAAAGGCTTTTTCGGTAAACTCAGGGGCGTTAATTGCTCCATTCCCGGTGTCTTTGCGACGATTTGCGGAGTTCCGTTTGGGGTTTGGTCCGTCTCCGCGCTGAAAGTCAATGACTCCCAGGTTTCGCTGACTGTTGAGGTCAATACTCAATCCTTCCAAAGCCGCAAATTTATTGTTACGGATGACGTTACCTACCGCAGCTCCGCTTTTGCCAATATCATTTCTAGGAAAGGCTGTAACTACGACTCCAGGTCCGGTTTGATGGTCAATTTCGTTACCAATTATTTGATGTTCGCTGCCCATGACGAAAACTGCTGCTCGTCGGAGTCTTCTACCGTTATAAGTAATTTTATTATTTTGTACGAGTATCTTACCTTGGGGTTTGAATAAATAGACACCAGCGCCGTCGTTAGCACAAATTAAGTTACCCAGGATTTGCGAGTTATCAACTACCCCTTCAAACCTTAATGCATCAGGCATTCCATCAATACCGTTACCAATAATGATATTCTGTTCTACCTGCGTATTTTCCGCTCTAACTGAAGTAATAATTGCACTACCAGCATGGTAAGAAATTCGATTTCTGCGAATTGTCGCACCTTGGCTATTAAATACATAAACCCCAAAAGCGGAAATCTGTTCGGGCATTCTTTCATCTTGGGTTATGCCCAACCAATTATTTTCAATGACCACGTTTTTCGGGGGTACATCTCGTTCCCGAAACGGAAAGTTACTTGCAGGAGGTTTCTGCTGACTGATATCGGGAGGAGGTAAGCGGTGAGCAATGACAATATTCCCCGGTGGAGTTGTCAGAGTTGCGGGTTCGGGTTTACCGTCGTAAATCAATGCACTTCCCAATTGTTGTTTGATGGGTTCGGCGTTAAAACCGTACATATTCAAACCACGAATCGTAATATTATCCGCAACCACTGTTAAACCGCGAAATACTTCTTGTCCCGTGGCGGGTTTAATTGTCACCAGGGGAATCGGAATCTCAATTTCCGCAGTTGCGGAAGTATTGGGATCATATCCCGGTTGGGTACTTCCATCAATTGTTAATCCAGGTGCAGCTAAATCGGGTAACACCGTTTGTAACTCAATAGTTGTTGCACCTTGGGGTAAATTAAATTCAATGGTACTATTACCAGTTGCGGGGGTAATTTGAGCTTGTTCAGCGCTGCTGAGTTGTTGGGGGGTTAAAGTTCCGTTGACAACTTCAATGGCTTCGCGCAAAGTTAATTGAGCATCCGCCGTTACCGGGCCATCTGCATTACTATTTACCACTACCCGCACGGGAGTGGGAGAAGAAGGGGTTTGTGCAAAGACTACACCGGGTAAAACTCCATGGAAGCAAGTAGCTAACCCCAAAGGCAGAACGTAAAATATTTTGTGATTAGGTAAAAGCGAACAGTTCACCTTTAACCTTTGACTTATAACCTTTGACCTTTTAGACCTTTTTTTCGACATTGCTCACATCCTGTGACACCACATTTAAGTAATTCGTAATTCGTAATTTCTCCCTTCGGGAGACGCTTCGCGTTCAGCGCGGCACGACTCGTTAGAGTAACGTAATTCGTAATTACTTTTTCAGATTGTTTATCAGCTTGACTTGAGAAGATTTGATATTGGGGATTTGAGATTGTTCTCTTCCCTCTTCCCTATTCCCTCTTCCCTCTTCCCTTCTCAACCGATTCACCAGTTGACTAGATTGATTTTTCTTCAAACGTTCGGTTAACTTTGTCTTGGGTTTCTCGGATTGAGAACCATTTCTTACCAAAGGTGAAATCTCAGATTCCTGCTCTTGCTTTGGTACTGGTTTTTGTAATCCAAATCCGCCAAATAATTCGTTAAGCTTCAAGCTGACATTGAGATACAATCCACCTTCGGAGCGATATCCGGTAAAATCGCGATCGTCTACACTACCGAATGCGTAACCTACTCCCAAACGCAAATCTGGAGTTAAATAATATCCCCCTTCTACAGCAATTCCGAATTCGTCGAAGTCAGGATTATTATTGGAATTTTGACCAATCCAGCGTCCTTCTACTGCTAAATCGGTACGATAACCCAATCTATAAGTAGCTCGTGCTTGCGCTAAATTAACTGTTCCGTCGTAGCGTTCTCTGTCAAAATAAGTTACACCGTTACGCAAAGCATATTTACCGAAAAATTCCCATCTCCAAGAAGGAGCATAAATTGCTTCTGCTGAAAATACGTGTCCGGTAGCCGTTGAACTTCCGGTAAACTGATTTTCGGGTATAGAATCAAAATTTTGTCGCCATTCGTATTTGAGCAAGCCGTTAAATTTGTCGTTAGTTGGATCGCGATAAGCTAAACCAATTTTTAAATTAGCGGTATCTCCCAATTCTTCAAATCTGACTCCTCCAGTACCACCCAAATTACTGACGTTAGAAGGTAAAAATACGTTGGCTTCACCCGCTTGCTGATAACGTACTAATGCAGTTAATGCAGGGGAAATTTTCCCCGCTGCACCCGCAGAAATAAAGGTACTATTACCTTCTTCTCCATCGCGTAATTCAAACCTACCGCTGGCTTTAAAATCTGGATTGTCGGTATATTCTAAGCCGACGCTGTATACAGAACCAGAAAACAATCCTAAAGAAGATGCCGTTTGTCCGACTGCGTAATATTGGGGAAATCTATCTCCCGCAGCAGTTGCATTAAAGATGTTTTTAAATACGTATTGATAACCCAAACTCAACCGCAATCCCGGTGCAATGGGCATTCCGTGGTTAACTCCTAAAGCACCTTGCCCTTGCATTCCGTTGAAGCCGGAAAGTACCGAATAACGTCCGTTGAAGGTAGTATCTTTAGCTAAATTGTAATCAACTAAAGTATCTAAAGTAGTCAAGGAATTTCCGGGTAACAAGCTGGTATCGTCAAACCATTGATGTGCCAATCTAAAGGTAACTCCATCAAAGGCTCGCCAATCTAACCCTAATGTGGTTCTGTTGGGATAAAGTGGGTCGGAACCGTCGATGTTGGCTTCGTTAAGTGCTTGGAAGGTCAAAGATTGAGTCAAAGGTACTTTCAACCGGGAAACAATTTGCTCTGCATCACCACTCAAAACATTGTTTACTCTATCTTCCCGCGAACGGTTGACGTATTCAACGCTAGCATCTGCAAAACCAAATTTTTGTAAAATACCCGCTCGGAAAGTCTTTAATTCATTATCCAAAGCTTCCCCTGGACGTGCTTGGGGTTGGGGATCGAATAAGTCAAAGAAGTTAACTAAACCCGTAGCTGCTCGACCAAAGTTTTCTTCCACATCGTAGGATACACCCAGAGTTGTGGTATTAGTTAATTTACCCAACAACCCCGCACCATAACGAGTTTGTCCGGGTGAAAAGCTGAAAGTCGCGTTGTTATTAAAATTTTCTTCTACGGAACGGTAATAAGCATTTAAGTTCACGCGGTCGCCAAAATTACCAATCCCTTCTATCCGATAAGCATTACCTCGTTGATTTTGTCCACCACCGATATTGCTTTCCGAACGCGCATATTCACCGAGAATCTTGCCCCAGCGACCGAAGGAAAATTGTAAATCGGCTCCGTACAATTCAAAATCGCGATCGCCTTGGTCTTCTCTCAAATAAGAACCGGCGATAAATGACTTATTATCAAAGTCTTGGGAAATATTAAATTGCGCTCTTGCACCGTAAATATTGCCATCTTCGCCAAATTCCGGCTGGTAAGTGACAACAATTTGTCTTTGCAGAGTTGCCCCAAAAGGATTAAGTTCTGTTGACAAAATTGGACTAAAGAGCCTAATTGTGCCTCGGTCGTAATCAATCTCGTAATCTCGACCGCGATATAATTGCTGTCTTCTAACAACAGTACCGGGACGATTAATTTCTTCAGCTTCTAAGTAAACATTCTCACTTCCAGGAACCAATAACCGTTTTGATAGAAAATAATTACCGCTGATTCCTTGGGGTACAAAAGTATCCCGCTGAAAACCTTCGACATTATTGGCATACAAACCAGTTATCTGCAACGGACCAAAACTATAATTACCTTTGAAACCGTGCAGTTGCCGAGAAGTTGCACCGTAAAGCTGGGAAGGTCGAGAAAATTCCTCAGTACTGTAATCTCCCCACATGGCATAATCGGGGTCTGCTCCAGGTACCTTAGAACTGCGCTCAAACCGAGCATAAAAGCTGTCTATGGAAGGTGTCGTAGGTGTGACTGTAGAACTATCCCCATAGACGGGATATTGCTGTTCACAAAACTGAATTCCCCCGAATAAACTGTTTCTCCCCTCACAATCCTGGTTAATTGGTCGCTCGCTGTTAAATGCACCAGTAAACAACCATTCCCCAACTTTACCTGTGGCAAACACCTGAGAACTCAAATCTACTTCTGTTCCACTGCTCGCTTCTGGGTTGAGGAATTCCCTGCGACTACCCCAGAAATTCGTACCCCTCGCACCGATCCGCAGGTTAACAATACCTGTAACTAAGGAAGGTCGTAAATGGGTGGTAAATTCTACTTGGGTGTAAGCTTCTATGGGTTGGTCAATCAGTTCGTTGTTAAATAGAGTCGTATCTCTACCACTATCTAACAGAATTTCTCCATCAATTGCTCGCTCTCTCTGTCTCAGGGTAGATGTGGGTTTGTTGATTTTATGAATAGCCGCCCGAATACGCACAGATTCAGGTTTCAATCCTGATTGTAAAGTGGCAATAAACTCACCATTGATCGCACGGGCTTGAAATCCCGGTGCATCTTTGTCCTGGTCAGAACCGATAAATTTACCTGCACTGCTAGTCAAAGTTACCAACACATCCCTCTTGATAACCTTTCCTTCTTTGTTGATAATCTGTCCTCGGATTTGAATCGTCGAACGTCCGTCAGCTTGTACTACTGGGTCACCTACAGGGGAAATATCCAGTTGCACCTCACTACGACTTCTTTCTCCCCTTGCAGGGGTCGAATTTTCTGGGAGAGGATTTAGGGGTTCTGCTTGGGTTTTCTGGTCGTTAGGAGCAGTAGGAACCGACTGCTGTCGGTCAAATAATGACTCTCCTTGTTGTCCAAACAAAGAGTCTGACTGCGAATCTCCCCCAGAGATAGGAGATCCTAAACTGTCTTCTATTTGTGCAAGCTGGACTGATTGCTGTGGAGGTGGAGAAATCTCTTGACTTTTATCCTCTTTTAATGTTTCGGCAGACAATGAAACTTCAGAGATTGGAACATTCCCCTGTTCTTGACTTTTTACCTCTTTTACTGTACCCAGAGCCTCTCTTAATCTCAGCCCTATATCTAATTGAGTCTTTTCATCTGATTGTGCAGCGACAGCAGTATGAGTAGAAATCGCCGAAAATCCGACAATTACCATGACTATCGGTAAAATACCCCTATTACCCAGCTTGAATAAGACAGATAACATGATATGGAAAAATTGTTTTTGGTGACAATAGTTGTTACCATTGCTCAATCGCATCTGAGATTTAGATAATTTCTTAATCATTGCTTACCCTCCGAAAATGCAGGCGTAACGGCAAAATTCACCCGCACCATACTTCCAGGTGATAATTTCACTAAACGTGACGGGCTATTTGTCTCAATAAAATATTTGTTCGGAGCCAGAGAGTAGCCTGGTAAACTAGTCAAATCCAGCGCCGCTGAACGATAACCGGAAATTACATTGGCTAAAGAATACAAACCATTAGCATCGGTAACAATGCGGTTGCCATCATCCATGTAAATTACCGCATTCGGTACCCCTGGTTCGTTTGGCTGTTGTTCTCCGTCAAAGTTTTTATCAATAAACACTCTGCCAATCAAGGTACCGCAGTCGGATAAAATCCCGGATCTAATCCGCAATCTGTGACTTGATTGGTTGCTCTGCAAACCTCCAGCTTGTGCTTGTGCTAAGTTGGTTCCGTTTCCGCGTACAGCATCTGGAGTTACCTCAGCAGCGTAATTAACTATTAAGCTTTCTCCTGGTTGCAAAGTAGCTGTCGAGTTGATTGTGACATTTGTGCCTCGACTCGAAGCGTTAATTGTTGGTTCGCTAAACTCCACCGCTCGCTCACCAATAGAACCTTGCACTGATCGAGAAACTAATCGTAATCCTAACGGTAATCTATCAGTAAGGCTGACATTCGTAGCTGGTGAATTACCAACATTTTCAATCAACAATCGATAAATTACCGTATCCCCAGGTTCGGCAGCAGCGCGATCGCCAGTTTTAATTAATCGTAAATTTGCCGGAGAAGCACTCAGAGTTACTTGATTAGAATCAACTCTTTGATCGGGTAAGTTATCTGCACCACCGCTGGCGGTATTCTCTATCACTGTTTGACCAACAGTCGGTATAATTCCGTAAGTAATAAAACTCAAGGAACCGATGGTTAAAAAGAGGCTTTTACGCCTTAGCCATGAGATTAAAGATATCATTGGAAGGCATCAATGCAATAAATAGCTAGGTTTTCTCAGGTATCGGCTTTAACTAAAAAGCCATTTTTTCTCACGTTTAAATTCTTAACTGGTAGCAAAGAATTGTATCGCTAAAATTCAATCAGTTATATGTAATTTCAAAGAAAATTTTATTTTTGATTTCTCCTTGTGTGCAAAATGTATATTTTTTTGCAATCAGAGCATATTATCAACTACTTGTCAAGATTAAACCCAGGTGGAGATAGTTTTAAATTCCAATGTTTTAATGTCCTCAAATCAAGCAATATCAACAAATAAACAGACCAATTAGGGCTTTTGCTCTCAAATTAACTAACCCCTATCCCCAGATTCAACTAAAAATAGTAGGAAAAATATTTTTATGCAATCCGTACATAAAAAACACTTTTTACTGAGTTTAGCTTGATTGGTTTACGTAAATCTACGCTTTCAGACGAGAAAAAGTCTGGATTATATAGAGAGGTAAATTTACCTATTGGACTGCAATATCGTCGATAGGGAAATAACCTGACTCCTGGTTTAAATTGCCAATCGCAGTTGTTTATTACTCGTAGATAAAACGTGTAGCTTTTTTGTTAAAGGTATTACGTTTAAATTTTTATTGATTGAAATGAGAAAAATTTTGTATCAACACGGCAATAACTGTGTTTATCTGAGTAATTTGATATCCGCTGTTTAGTTTTAGGTATTAAATCAGAAATATTCATCTTTGTCTCCATTACCTTCACACCACTGTCATAAAATTGCTTAAGGTAGAGTATCCCACGTATGGGTTCTTTTTGAGTTACTAATTACATACACAGAATAATTAAAAGTTTTCACCTTGATTATTCTGAGTAGTTCCTCAGACTTCTACACACAGATAGAAGTATATACTTAGAGAACTGAACCTAGCATTTAGTTGTGCTTCAAAGAATCTTGACTTAATTTTCAGCTATATTTTAGATTCTCAGAAATTAGCATCTTAGAAATGTTCCTCAAACTGTATGTTTTCAATTTACAATTTTAGGACTACTCAATACCTTACTTTGCTGAATCTTTAATTTTTAGGTCACACTTAAGTAAGATTACCCAGAAATTACCTTTAAGTAATCAGGGATGCTGTCTTTTATTCTGTATTTTTTTAATCATCTGCTTTATACGTAATTAAACCACTAGTAATAATACTTGTATTTTTATTCATCCGTCAATAAAACAACATTGTTGATGATATTTGATTTAGACTTTAGCTTTTCTAAGTTTTTTATCAACTCTTTAAAAACCTAGTTTATGTTTTGCTTACACCATGTTCATCAAAAATACTCTAAGAAAAATATGTAATATATTTAACAATTTGTTTCGATTATTAAATGTTGTCATTTATGAATAAATCACAGTTTAAAAGTATTGCGGAATACTTTTTGTCAGTGTAATTACTAAGGCTGTAGTGTTGTTAATTTATATAGACAGTTTATGAAGTGTCTACTATCTGTGAATATTATTGTGTATTCTTTACTTCTTGTTCTTTATTTTCACTGAAGAAGATATGAATTTAACGAGGTAATAACATCTTCATCTTCATCAGAAAAACTTATAACGGTTTCTCGATTGATTGGTTTTATGTGAACCTACTACAAGTAGTCAAAAAATAAGGGAAGATAAGCAATTAACGCATCTTCCCCCCGTTTATAGTACGGCGATCGCAATTATTTTTAATTTTCGGAGCAAAAATAACGAAACTTAACACTAATAATCAGTTAGATTGTGATCGAACAAATAAAGCGCGATCGCGCTGGATTTTAGTAAGTATCGTCGTATTCAGGGGTTTCGATGCGTCTTTCCGAGCGAGGAGGTAAAAACTCAGCACGACGTACCGGAGGAGATATGGTGTGACCAGAACCATTGTAAGGATGAATTACCTGTACTGTTCTTGTCGGACGATGTTTTGGAGAAAATAACGCAGAAACTCCAGCAACGACAATACCACCACCAACAGTCAGTGCCATACCACCAACAGCCCACAGTATATTAGAAGACCACCAAGCTTCTTGGGACTGTAGCGCGGGTTGTTGCACGGAATTTTGATTTTGTTGAGCGTTTAATTGTGATTGGTAGTAAGTTTGTATTTGAGACTGAAACTGTTGAGTTTGATTCTTCAACTGGTCGTTTTCTCGTTGAAGCATATCAAGTTGGTTTTTTTGACGTTCTAACTGGCTGCGTAACTCCAGGGTATCGGAACCAGGAGGAAGTTGGTTTGGATAAACTGGTAAGCCAGGATAAGTACCTGGTTGAGCCATGTAGGGTGGTGCGACTATCGGCGCTTGGACTTGGGGGGTAGCGTTAAAATTCGGCACAGAATTGCCAGATCCTTTCAGAAGCAAAAGAGCTGCTAGCCCAGCGACTGCGACTCCGCCAATAAATGCCATACTTTCACTCATAGCGTTTGCCCCCATAACGCGACAAAATTAAAATCATTGATAATCTATACTCTCTCACACTCATCATTTATACCTTATTCAATTCCATATAATAACCAAAACATAAAATTTAGTACCAAGTACTTTTTTTACTGCTGGCAATAGCTTTATATATTCAAGATCATATCTGTAAAATTGTCTACTACAGATAGCTGGATCAAACATTGTGATTATAATTTTTTCATATAAGTTTTTCTTGTTATCAATAAATATTAGTAATCGAGTATCTTCAGGCGAAATTATCGACTTGAATCATTTTCCTTGGTTGTTTCAGCGACAAAGCTACCTGATTCTCGACACTGACTTCTAAGAAATATGGCTAACTTAACACAAAAATACTTGTCTTACGAGGATTAGAGTGAATCCCAAGTAAGAATACTTAGTAAAACATCAATTATGCCAAATAAATCAGGCTATATCGTTATTTTATGGATTTATTTAATTCTTTGCTGGCAAAAAAGCCTAAATTTTATCGTCTTAATATGTAAAGCAGTTTATGTATCACAATAGATATTTTGAATGAAACATTTTTTTTTAATTTCGGCTTCAAATTTTCGGTTGGGGTAAAATCCCCCTTACCTTTAGCAAATTGGGTTGAACGAAGTTAACAGAGTAATTATAAATACTTTCAACCTGAGCTATCTTCCTGATGTTCCACCTCGGCTAAAAGTTGATCTCTTTGTTCGGGAGAAAGTTGGTCTAGCTGATGTTGCAAAAAGGCTTTTTCGTATTCTTCTCGTTGTTGATGGTAGGTCATTTTATTTCCTACCGCACGAAAAACATAGCTGAGCAGCCAGCCAATTAACCCTCCAACCAATAGAAATTGGCTCCAAATACCGGCACTAAAGCTATTAAAACCTACAAGCTTAAAAGCTACATAAGCTAAACCACCTAAACCAAAAACGCCAAATACAATTCCAATAGCGTCAATGCGTCGCATTTTTAAATATGACCTACCAATACATAATTAAACTTCGATTTGTCGCCGCCGTGGGCGAAAATTAACAAACGGTGAGAGGAGCAATAAACCGGGGAAGAACAAGAACACCAGAAAATACATAAAGCCACGTTCAAAGGAGCTAACTGAGTACCAGCGCAATTTCATGTAGGTTAGAACCATGACTGGAATTACCAACAGGTAGGAACCTGCCAAAATTAGGTACATCAGAGGTACCATCATGGTTTCGGTGTTCAAATAAGTGAGTAGATTTGATTGCATATATTTTCCATTATTAACTGATTGAATATATTTTCTATCATAAACTTAAGCTGGGACTCAAGGAAGTATAGCTGGTCGCAATATTCCAGTAGGTTATTAGAGCAGATTGTATGCTCCTAGAGTATCACAATCATCCTTTTACAAGAATTTTAAGCGTTCGCCATTTCCATCACGGATCCACTATCAAAAAATCGTCAAAAAAAATTTTCCAAAAATGTTGGACAAAATACGTAATTAATGCTCAAATAGATGAGGAGATATTTCTGGCTTAGCCGATATCGACAATTCCCCAAATATGGGGGTGTGGCGGAATGGTAGACGCTACGGACTTAAAAAGTTGAGCCTTGTCGAAGAAATTCAACAAGTGGATGCTCTCAAATTCAGGGAAACCTAAATTTTACGTTTATATCAGACGTAAAACATGGCAATCCTGAGCCAAGCCGAATTAAGTTTGATTTTTAGTTAAACAGTTCGGAAGGTGCAGAGACTCGACGGGAGCGACCCTAACGTAATTACAGATAATTGTTTAATTATTGGTAAAGTCGAGGGTAAAGGGAGAGTCCAATTCTTAAAACCTAATGTTTGAAAAAACAATCAAGGTAGTAGCGAAAGCTGCGGAAGAATGAAAATCCGTTGACTGTAAAATGTCGTGAGGGTTCAAGTCCCTCCACCCCCATTAATCTTATTTATGGTTTGGTTGTTGTCTCAGATGTAATTGCATTTGGGACAAGTTTTTTTAATATATTTTATGTATTTATTTATTGATCGAGGAACCGATAAAGAATATCCAGCAATTGTGATTATCCGACAAATAAATGGAACCTCAAATAAACCTCAAATTTTGTGATGCTGGGTGTAACAAACCATATCGGAAATTATTTTCCTGATTTAAATAAATAAACAAGAATTAACTAATTAAGGATACGGTCGAATCCTAGTATATTTTTGATATTTTAATAGCGGTAATTACACAAGTGGTTGCAATATTTTTATCTTAAAATCATAAGTCTATCAAATTTATGTAAAAAATACATAAGTTTAAAATAATCAGATTGAAGCTGCTGTTTGTGAAGGATAAGCTAGTAACAATATAAGCAGGAGACTTTTGGGTCTATATAACCATAATATGATTGTTGATGGCTTAAAGATTACACAGGGTAAAAAGCATCTTCTTGATTTGAATCATAGAGGATTAGATGTGCAAGCTGCACAAGAAAAAGTTTATAGCTTTTTTATAGAAATGGTTCAAAACCAAGAACCAGAGAATGTTTTACAAGAATTCAAGAATTTATTCGTAGATTGTTTAGATTCAGCTAGCTCAGATTACGAGTTAGGAATATACGATATTTTTGTCGGTAGTAACGAACCGGAGTTTAGGAATACTCTTAAACGGACTTGTTATATACTGATCAATAATTGGGAAAATCGTCGTCAATATAAATATATTCAACAATTAATTGATTTATTTAGCAACTATACGCCGAAAACAAGTTTAACTAGTTCGAGAAAAATTAAGATTTTTAGAGCTTGGTTAATAAACTTTATTAATAGTAAGGATTATCAAGAACTAAAGTTATTTACGATTAAACATGAAGACCAAAGTAAACTGCATTGGACAAATCGCTATAGTTCTTATCTATTAATAGCTCAGTCAACGGATAAAAATAATCCCAAAGAGCAACAACAAGCAGCAAAGCGTCTTTCTAAACAATTAAAAGATAAATTTAAATTTGAATTAGCGATGTATATTGCTCGTTCTCAATCTGCGGCTTCTAATGTTAATCGTTACCAAAATCCGAGTATTTTGGGAGATGAAGTTTTACGTTTGATAAAATTACTTGTTGTGAGGAAGGGTGCATTTAGTTATGAAAATATTGCCAATATTTTTATCAAACAAACCCGGAATCAAAATTTAAAAGATTTTAAAGAAAGCTTGCTTAAATACTTGCTATATTCGGTGATTCAGCAAGAATTTATTGAAACTTTGCAACAACAGCTATCGGAAAAATTGTTATGGTGGAAAAAAGAATATAACCAAGAAAGTATTAATGAAAATTTATTGCTGAGAATTTGTAATAAAATCATTGATTATTTAACTTCAGAAAACGGGAAAGAACCCTCCCAATTATTTACTTTACTACTTTCTCAAGGAAACCCACTCAACTTAGTAATAGTGTTACTAAAAATCGTTTTAATAAGCAAACATTCCCGTCGTCATTTAGAAATGCGGATTGCGAATTTGATTTATTATTATGATATTTATCCTGAAGAAGAATGTAAGTGGGTAATTAATTTCATAGAAATATTTACGATAACTTTTGCGATTTATGCAGATAATGTGGAATACAATTTAATTAAAATGCAAGAAGATTCTGCTAGTGATGAATTGCAAACAAATTTAGATACTTATCGAATATTTTCCCAACTAAAGTTACTTAGAAAAGAAAATTCTTAAACAAGACGTTCATCTAAGGAAGCAAGAGCAGCAGCAATAGTTTCAGCGAAAATGCTAATTAAACGATACAAGCCACTAGCAGCAATTATGAGAGCAGTGGGGAAAAAGTGCTGTAAAAGTGCTATTGCAGTTGTTTCAAATACTCCTAAACCACCTGGAGCACCGGGAACAACTAATCCTAATAACCAAGCAAAACTAAATGCTCCGATTATTAAAGGAATTTGACTTAAACTAATTGGTGCAATAGCATATAAAGTAAACATAAAACCCATACTACGTAGTAATAGAAATCCCAATTCTCCTATTAAAGGAAGTAGTGGATAACGATTTAGACTTAAAGAAACATTATTTAATTTATCGTTACTAGATTTGTTTTTTTGACGGTGTGCAAAACGAATTAATGGATTAAGAAATAAAGGGTGAAGTATAGATAGTACGACAATTAAAGCTAATATTTGCCCTATCAATAAAATAACAGAACTATTCGTCAAGGTAAATTTACTGGATAAAATTACAACTATTAAAGCTGCTGCTAACATTAATAAAGGTTCGAGCAGTACGCTCATTGTCGCAGCACTAGTACTAACCCTGAGATTTTTTGCAGCCATAATTCGTCCGATATAATGTCCTACATTTCCCGGTAAATATTTAGCAATATTTGTTTTGAGGTAAGCTTGAATAAGCTGTATTGAACTTATTGATTGATTCAACTCTTGAAGAATCCAAGTCCATACCCACCCAGCCCAAGTGTGTGCTAATAAAGTTATTCCAGTGGCAATTGCTAAAATTGACCATCCAACTCCATCAATACGAATAGCTGCGATTTCTTGCCAATTATTTTTTAAAGCGGTTGTTAAAAAAAATAATGTTCCACCTAAAAGTAGCCAGCGTAAAACTTGCTTAATCATTTTTTTAATTTTGCTGCTTAATGTTTTCGATAGACTAACATAAAAAATAATATGTTAAATTAACCAAAATCCCAAGTGTATCTGCCAAAATTAGCCAATATTTCCAATATTGAGAATATTTAGGTTTTTGAGAATGAAAATAAATTACTGATTTTTTTATTTTGTTGATGAGAAATAGTGATTTATAGTACTTTATTTATATTTATCCATAATTTATATCAAGTAAGTCAATAGATAAATGGTTAATGTTGATGTTTTAATTAATGTTTTAATAAAGATTTTATGCAATCATTCTTTACGTTGGTTAATAATCATATCAGTTTATAACTAAATTTTTAGATAGTTTTATACTTATTAAATGTTTAATTGGCATAATTTCCGTAAAAATTGATTATTTAGACTTATATCCCTCCAAAGTCAGAGAAAGGTACTGTAAAAGTAGTCAAAATAATCAGACTTTCGCTAGAGGAAACATCTGCTTTTATTCATGTAATGTTGATAATTGTGAATCAAATTAAGCATGAGTGTAAATCGAATGCGAGGAGAACTTAGGTGAACCGTTTAACCGGATGTTTTCAGAAACTACAACTACGTCAGATTTTGACGATATTTTTAGCTGGTATATTCTTGTGTGTAACCAGCATAGTTTTTAATAATGGTCAATATGCTTTAGAAGTAAATTAAAGTAATCAATTGCTCAAACATAAAAGGAAAAAAAGGAGTCAACAATGAAATTAGTATTTGCTGCAATCAGAAGAATTCAAATAAAGCAGATTTTGACTGCTTTTGTATTAGGAATGTTATTGTTTGTTACCCAAGCTTGTAGTTCTGTAAATGCGAAATCTCCTGATTCTATCTATCGAGGAGGAATGAATCAGTATAGCGATGTAGATCCAAGAAGTAAAGATGTGGAAGCTACTGCAAAATTGAAAGCTAAGGGTTTAAGAGATAATGCAGAAGCTAACCTTAGAAATAAAAAAGGAGAAAATATCGAAGATTTAGGTAAAAACGTCAAAGAAGGAACTGAATATGCAGTAGATAAAGCACAAGATAGTGCCGAAGATTTTGCTAAAGGAACTAAGCGAGGAATTGAAAACATTAAAGAAAACACTTCTGACGCTTTTGATAAACTTACTAATAATGCAGAACAAGCTGCTAAAGATGCAAAATTCAGTACTCAACGTGTTGCTGAAGATGCAAAAATAAATGCTCAACGTGCTGCTACAGATGCGAAATTAAACGTTCAACGTGCCGCTGAAGATACTGGAAACGCAGTACAAAGAACCATCAGAGATGCAGTTAATTAATATTAGTCTTTAATTAACTTTTGGTTGGGTAGGATATTGATAACCTACCCTATTTTTTCCCTTAATATCAATGGTTTTTTGCATACCAAGATTGTAATGCTAATCTGTGAATTTCTTGCCAAGAAATACCGAATTTTTGTGCTAATTCCGCACAGTCTGCATATTCAGGATGTACATTCGTAATAATTTTATCTTTTACCGTTCCCCTCCAAGCTACTTTCACTTTAACTTTGCCATATTCTGTTTCTAATTGTTGAATTTCTCTTTGTAATACTGCACGTTGTTGAGTCAAGCGACGGATACCTAATGTGGTAGTTTCACGAAATAAAACTGTTTCACATTCAACTAAATTTTCTGGTTGACAAATAACCGTTAATAAAATTCCCGGACGAGATTTTTTCATTCCTACAGCTTGGGTAAAAACATCCAACGCACCAACTGCAAATAATGCTTCAAATATATAACCAATTGCTTGAGGACTAATATCGTCTATTTGAGTTTCTAAAACTGAAATATTTTCTAAATAAGGACTGGGATTATTTTGAGAATTATGTTGAGAATTATATTTAATATGATTTTCAAATTGATGATTTATTTGATTGTGTTCAGCTATGCTACTTCTATGAAAATTAACTGGTTTTTGTATAGTTTCACCCAACCAAATACGTAAAATATTGGCTATTGGTAAATCTAAATTACCTGCACCGAGACCAATTTTTTCCAAAGTCATATCTGGTGGTGAACCGAACTCTGTCGCTAAAGCTGTTACAATAGCTGCACCTGTTGGTGTGACTAATTCCCGTTCAATACCGTTGCTATAAATGGGACACCTCCGCATTTCCCATAATTTCAATACCGCAGGTACTGGCACAGCCATTATTCCATGTGCAGCGCGTACAGTTCCTCCTCCAGTTGGTAGCTTAGAGCAGTATAGTAAAGGTAATCCTTGGTCATTGCTGTCAATATCCAACCAATCTAAACCCAAGCAAGTACCAACAATGTCCACAATCGCATCCACAGCACCTACTTCATGGAAATGCACTTTTTCCGGAGCAATACCATGTACCGCTGCTTCTGCGACTGCTAGCTGTCGGAATATTGCCAAACTCCAAACTTCAGCTTTTTCCGGCAAACCAGCCGATTCGATCATTTGCTCAATTTCTGGTAAATGTCGTCCGTGGTGATGATGGTGATTGTCGAGCAAATCGACATGAACTTTAGTTGCTTGCTGCAAATTGCGATTAACAAATTCAGTCCATAATTTATATTCTTGTCCAATTCCTAACTTGTTAAGGTTTTCAATTAAATATTCAACACTTACTCCCAAACTTACAAAAGCCCCCAAACACATATCACCAGAAATTCCAGTTGGACATTGAAAATAAACAATTTTACTCATGATTACAGTTAACAGTTAATAGTTATCAAATTAAAATTAGAAGTTGATTTTGCTTTTAGTTTTTGAATTATTTGAATTAATTTATTACATAATCAAATTTTTAGTTCATGGCAAAAATTTTTACTCTTCATCCTGATAATCCCCAAATTCGTAGAATAGAAGATATTATTGCAGCGCTACAAAGTGGTGCAGTTATGCTTTACCCTACCGATACAGTTTACGCCATCGGTTGCGATTTAAATGCTAAATCGGCAGTGCAGCGAGTACGACAAATAAAACAGCTAGCGAATGATAAACCACTGACATTTTTATGTCCTTCTCTTTCTAATGTGGCTACTTATGCTTTTGTCAGTAATACAGCTTATCGGATTATGAAACACTTGATACCAGGCACTTACACATTTTTACTACCTGCGACCAAGTTGGTACCGAAGTTAGTACAAAACCCCAAACGCAAAACTACTGGAATTCGAGTACCTAATAATACGGTTTGTTTGACCTTATTGGAGGCTCTGGGAAACCCAATTATTTCTACTTCCGCCCATATTCCAGCTTCAGATAGTGACTCGGAGGACACATGGATCGAACAAGAATCCTTATCGCGGGTAGAGTTATTTGACCGGATGCAAAGTTTAGTAGATGTAATTATAGATACCGGCGAAGAACCTGGCTATAAAGTCTCTACTATTGTGGATCTGACTGAAGAACAACCAGTAATTATACGTCAAGGATTGGGTTGGGAGCAAGCCGCAACATGGATAGAAGGAAGTTAAAATCACGAGTACTGTAGAAACCAGGTTTATTGCTGGGTGTTGAAGGGAATTGTAAATAAACAGGCAATACTCAAGGTTAGTGTAAAACATCGTTCCCGTATGTAGGGGGTTTATTTGCTGACAAAAATCAAAAAACCCTATTACTTCACTTTGTCTTTTTAATTAGTTTAAATACTCCAATTTTTAAATTGTCACATTCATCAAGGTAAAATGAGCATAGGTACAGCGCGGTTCAAAACCTTACATAACAAAGCTTCTAAGCTATTTCAAGTATTTATACTTAGGAGTGTGACAGTAGTGTTTTGAAGAAACCCCAAGAAAGCGACACACCGGCATATCCGGAACTTACGGATATTTCCTACATTCATAAGTGTGAGCAGCGAACAAGGTTGAGCCTTGAAAGATAAAAATTTCTAACAAGCTTTTCCCCAGGCTGCGAGCTATGTAGTTACGGTGCAGTACCAAAAATAAAAAAAATGATGAAAACAAACTTTGCTAATCTACCGGAATCTACATCTGCTGTTGAAAAGGAAGCTGCAAATTTACAGCCCCAGGGAAATAACCAGGATATTGATAATGTGTTAATTCAGCAGATATGTCAAGAGTTGGAATCTCAAGTGAAAGCTACTCCTGAAACTATTCAATTAATCGCTACACGTATAGCTAAAGAAGTAGAACGCATTTGCGAGAAAAGTTACCGCATTCAAACATCTGGACAAGTTAAATCTTGGTTATTTAGTTTAGCGCGGCATCGCTTGCAAAAATGTTTGCATTATTATCAATTAGGTTCCAGACGCGGTAGAGTAGAATTACATAGTACTCTTGGTTCTATGGTCTACCGCCACATCAGTCTTCCGGGTTGTCAGTTGGGTTTTGATGCACGTTACAACTTGATTGAAGATTTCCTCCAGGCATTCTATATCGAAGCGATTAAAGCCTTCCGTCGGGAAAACGAGTTACCTCAAGACTACACTCCCCGGACTCGGCTGCAATTAGGAGAGTACATGGCATTTACCGAACAATATGCTAAACGTCGGATTACCTTACCAGGGAATGCTAACCAACAGTTAATCATCCTCCGCGCTCAAGGCTTTAGCCGTCGTTTACCTCAAGAAACAACCGTTGACATGGAAATGGCTTTAGAATCTGCCAAATCCGAAGATGCAGAAGCGTACCAACGCAACTCCGCAGTTCAACAAGTGCGATCGCAAATGGTTGCACAATCGAATTTTGACCCAGGGGAAGAAGCAGAGCGCGATCGCGTAATTGCGGAATTGGTGAATTACCTGCAAATTCAAGGTCAAAGTGACTGTGTAGATTATTTATCATTGAAACTCCAAGATTTGAGCGCTCCAGAAATTGATCGGATTCTCGGTTTAACCAGTCGTCAGCGCGATTATCTACAACAGCGTTTTAAGTACCATGTAGAAAAATTTGCCCGTACACACAATTGGCAATTAGTACATCAGTGGTTGGGTGCAACTTTAGAACAAAAATTAGGAATGTCTTCTGCTCAGTGGGATGCTTTTGTCAATCAACTTTCCGAACAACAACGTCAAATGTTGGAGTTGAAAAGCGATAAACAAAACGACCAAATAATTGCAAAAGCACTTAAATGTACTCCGAAACAACTACAAAAGCGCTGGACTAAATTGCTAGAACTAGCATGGTCTATCCGTAATAGTAATAGTGAAATTCAAGCAGGTTAAACAAGTAGATTAATCATATTTAACCTACTACCGCTTTATTTTACTTTTGCATAATTTACAATGACTATAGATGATCGAAATCAGCGTTTAAACAGTGAAAAAACTCCAAATATCCCCTACAAGTATCATAAATTAGCTGAATTAAGTTAGTTTGTCAGGGGATAAATCAGGAGGCTCTACTAAGCTTAAAAGTGAATTATAAACATCATCATCCGAAAAAGTAATGCTATCTGAAAAATTAGTAAGGCATTTATAATTTAAAGTAATAATTCCCTAAAATAAAATGTAGTTAATGGCTCGCGGAGTTTTGAACGGAAATATTTTTAATTTGATTTCCATACAAGGAATTATATATAATAATTTTTCATGTCAGTTTGATAGATTTAAACAAAGGATTAAGAAGTCAGGTTTTTGCCTAAAATATCTGTAAGACAACACAACTGTGAGAAAAACCCGACGAATCAGGGAACACAAACCAGATAAATTTAAATTAGGTAAGAGATGTACCAACTATTAGATTACAATTTAGAGAGTAAGCACATTAGAAAAACCTACAGTTAATAAGAAGATACTCTAAAAAAATGTTTGATGGTTTTTGGGAAAACATCTTTCGCTACCCCCGCTACTTCGTAACGACCCTATTAGGTGTATTTTTGAATGCGTTTGGCTGGTTAGAACCAATATTCAAGCGTCCGATCACCTCGATAGCTTTTATCGGAATATTAGTTGGTATTCTGGTGTTTATTTCTTTTACCCTGCGTGCAATGCTTGGTTTAAGTACAATTTAATTTAGTAGGCTAAAGGTGGGGATGTTTAACCCCGTATCAATGCCGAGTTTTTTGTAGTAAAACCTCTGTATAGGAGGCTTATTTTTATGGCTACTAATCGTCGCGTTTCCCGCGTTGCTGAATTAATCAAACGGGAAGTTAGCCTCATGTTGCTCAATGGAATTAAAGATGACCGAGTGGGTACGGGAATGGTCAGTGTTACTGATGTAGACGTTTCGGGTGATTTACAACACGCTAAAATCTACGTTTCTATTTATGGAACTGACGAAGCTAAACAAGAAACAATGGCTGGTTTAAAATCAGCTACTGGTTACGTCCGTAGCGAACTTGGTTCAAGAATCCGTTTACGTCGTACCCCCGAAGTAATTTTCCTCGAAGATCGTTCAATTGAAAGAGGTAACAGGGTATTATCGCTCTTAGACAAAATTAAGAATGAGCAAAAGCCGGAATTACAAGAAACACAAGGAGAGACAGACCACTAGGGAATAGGGAATAGGGGAATTCCCGTTCCCTACCTTTGACGGTTTAACCGACATCATCGTGTGCATAACGGTTAAAGAGGAAATCTAAAGCATAATTACGCAAATTGTAGTACTGAGGATCTTCCATAATTCTGGTGCGATCGCGAGGACGAGGAAAATCAATTTCCATCACTTCCCCAATTTTCGCATGAGGACCGTTGGTCATCATGACTAATTTATCCGCGAGGAACAATGCTTCATCAATATCATGGGTAATCATCAACACCGTACAGCGGTTTTCGTTCCAAATTTTCAGCAGTTCTTCTTGTAACTCTTCCTTGGTAATTGCATCTAGCGCTCCGAAGGGTTCATCCAAAATTAATACTTTGGGACGAATTGCTAAAGCACGAGCGATGGAAACCCTCTGTCTCATTCCTCCAGACATTTGAGGAGGTTTTTTGTCCATCGCATCTCCCAATCCCACCATTGCTAAATGGTCGCGGACGATCGCCCTTTTTTCTGGTGTTGATTTGTTGGGATACACAGCGTCCACAGCCATATAAATATTTTCAAACGCTGTTCGCCAAGGTAGTAAGGCATAATTTTGGAATACCACCATTCTATCGGGACCAGGTTTGGTAATTATTTTACCTTCCAAGGTAACTTGTCCGGAAGTGGGTGTATTAAAACCAGAAACCATATTTAAGAGAGTTGATTTTCCACAGCCAGAGTGACCGATAACGCAAATAAACTCACCTTGATAAACATCTAAATTAACACCATCAAGAACGGTAAATGGTCCATTTTTAGTAGGATAAACCTTAGTAACATCTTTGATTTGTACATAAGGTTGACGAGATTTAACTTTAGTGCTTAGAGGCATTCCTAATGTGCTTCTAGTAGTTCTGGGGTTATTCATAAGTAAATAAAGGGAATAGGGAATGGGGCTTTGGGAATATGAAAGCTATTTTAAGCAGCAAACCGCTGGGTATCGAGGATAACGTCTGCGATCGCGAAATCCTGTTTGATTGGCAAATTGTTGAGGTAAGTAATCGGGTCTTCAGCATTAAATGGGGTGCCGTCGAAAAACTGGATTGGTTGACGAATGTAGCTAATATCCATACCTAATTCTCTAGCTGCTGTACTAAAAGTACCTACCCGACAAACCCGCTCGACAATTTCCACCCAGTTGCGGGGAAAAGGAGTATGACCCCAACGCGCTAACTGAGTTACAATCCAAATTTGCTCGGTGCGACTGGGACGATTAACAGCAGATTCGGCATAAAATTGGTGATGAGCATAATCTCCTAGGGGATAGTCTAAATCACAAGTAGTGTGGTTTGGGTCTTCTACCTGAATGTATTCGATGGGAACGCTAACGTAATCTTTGCGTGCCAAAATCTGGCGAATTTCTTCCATATTTTCTGGCAACGAACAATAATAGCAAGCTTCGAGTAAAGCTTTGGTCAAAGCAATAAAACTGTTAGGATAAGCCGCAGCCCAATCTTCCCGGACTCCGAGAACTTTACCAGGATGTCCCAACCATACATCCAAATCTGTGGCAGCGGTAAATCCGATTCCTTCATAAGCAGCACGGATATTCCAAGGTTCGCCTACACAGTAACCATCAATACTGCCATTTTGTAAATCCGCTACCATTTGCGCTGGTGGTATGGTCTGGATACGCACGTCTAAGTCAGGATTAATACCACCAGCAGCCAACCAGTAACGTAGTAGTAAATTGTGCATCGATGAAGGATGTACTACTCCCATAATATGGCGGATGTTGCTGGTACGTAGTAAATATTGTCTGAAATCTGACAAATCCCGTATCCCTTGCTCGTAAAAATTCCGCGATAAAGTAATAGCATTACCATTACGAGTCATAGTTAGGGAAGTAACAACAGGTAGAGGTTTATTGTTATTTCCTCCTAAAGTTAACCACATCGGCATTCCGGAAGGCATTTGAGCCGCATCTAAATAGCCACCGTCAATACCATCAACAATACCGCGCCAGCTGGCTTCGCGGATCAAATTGACTTCATCTAAACCATGCTTGGCAAAAAAGCCCTTTTCTTTGGCTACTGCAAGCGGAGCGCAAGCTGTCAGGGGAACAAAACCAATTTCTAAGTTAACTTTTTCTAAGCCATGATTGGAAACAACGGTATTTTTGCGAGCGCGAATTTTTTTGATGCGTTTTTGCTGGTTGAGGAAATAAATCATCTCGCTACGCAAACTGTAGTAACTCGGATGCTCTACTACTTCCATCCGCTTGCGGGGTCTGGGAATATCTACTTCTAAAATATTGCCAATTTTCGATGCGGGACCGTTGGTGAGCATGACAATTCTATCGGAGAGCAACACCGCTTCATCTACATCGTGAGTTACCATCACGGCAGTAACTTGATTCTCTTCACAGATTTTGATCAACTGTTCTTGGAGATTACCCCGTGTGAGTGCGTCCAAAGCACCGAATGGCTCATCGAGCAGTAATAACTTAGGACGAATTGCTAAAGCACGAGCGATCGCCACTCTTTGTTTTTGTCCCCCAGATAACATTGTCGGGGCTTTATCAGCATGGGGACGCAGCCCCACCATATCTATATGTCTTTCGACAATTGTGCGACGTTCGGATGCAGACAAATCCATCATCACTGAATTAACAGCTAGAGCAATATTTTCCCGTACTGTTCGCCAAGGTAACAAAGAATAATTTTGGAAAACCACCATCCGATCAGGTCCGGGTTGGGTGATTCTTTGACCTTCTAAGGTGACAATTCCCTCAGTAGGTAAATCTAAACCAGCAATCATATTTAATAATGTTGATTTACCGCATCCAGAGTGACCAATTAACGAGACAAATTCTCCTTTTTTGATTTCTAAATCGATACCTTTAAGAGCAATATATTGACCACCACCAGTCAAATTAAAAACTTTATCAATTTGGTCAACCGCAACAAATACGCTCATCTTTTTACTTCCTATTTATTATTTTTTGGTTAATTAGCAACTCGTTTACTACAATAATCATTAAAAAACTGCCAAGGCGCTGTAGACGCTAAAAAAATAAGTTAAAGAGAGATAGGTAGTTAAAAACAAATTAACTCCTAACTCCTAACTCCTAACTCCTAACTACTTCTGGTCTGCGGGTGGCAAAATTTTATTTTGAATCCAAATCATCAGCTTATCTAGCAACAGACCTACAGCACCGATATAAACTAGAGCCAAAATGATTTCACTGACATAATTATTCTGGTAAGCATCCCAGATAAAAAAGCCAATTCCCACAATCCCAGACATGACGATTTCAGCAGCAATAATTGCTAACCAAGCTAACCCAATGGCAATTCTTAAGCCTGTAAAGATGTAGGGTAAAGCTGCGGGAATTAAGATATTAAAAAAGTACTCTTTCTTAGAAAGTTGCAGCACTTTCGCAACGTTATTGTAGTCTTGAGGAATTTCTTTTACTCCTACCGCAGTGTTAATTAAGATCGGCCAAATTGCGGTAATGAAAATTACGAATAATGCAGCGGGTTCGTTTTGTCGTAATGCAGCCAAAGAAATCGGCACCCAAGCTAAAGGGGGGATAGTTCGCAATAGTTGAAACAGTGGATCTAAAGCTTTGGACATCGTTTGATTGACACCAATCAAAATACCCAAACCAATACCTATAACTGCGGCAAAACTATAACCAATTATTACCCTTTGTAAGCTTGCTAAAATCTGCCAAAATAAACCTTTGTCAATACCTCCTTTGTCATAAAAAGGATATAAAATCAATATCCATGTGTCTTGAATTACTTTTATCGGTCCGGGTAAAGTTGCTCCTGGTATCCAAGAAAACAGTTGCCAAACAATTAGAAAAATGATGAATGCCAGTACGGGAGGGACAATATCAGGTAATTGCTTTTGAAAACGAGCAATTATACTGCGGTCAAAACTAGGACTTACTGGTCTTTTTGTAGTAGCTGTCACTTGATATTCTCCTTAATTTGATAATTAATTTTTAGTTGTTTACGTTTTTAATTTGGGAACAGAAAAGATTTTATTTGGATACCTTGTAATACAATTTTTTGGCGTTGCTCTGTGCGGGTATGAATTTAGATTTTGAGACGTTATACTGTAACGTCTCTACACAGGTTTAGGTTATTGATAAAACTTGATTCATACTTATTATTAAGGGGGAACGAGAATTTTTTCATGTCTTGTACAGATGTAGCAATACTACGTCTGGAAAAATTAACTCCTAACTCATAATTCCTAAGTCCTAACTCCTAACTAAACACTGACTTTTTTAATCTTGAGACTACGTAAATATTCTTCGGGATTTTCGGGGTTGAATTTGACTCCATCAAAAAATTCTTCTACACCACGAGATGTATTTGTCGGAATATCGGCAGCAGCAATTCCTGCTTCTGTCGCTGCTTCTTTCCAAATATCTTCACGGTTGACTTTATCAATTAATGCTTTTGCTTTGATTGCATTATTGGCAATATAATCTGGAGGTAAAAATCCCCAGCGAACGCTCTCGGTAATAAACCATAAATCGTGACTTTTATAAGGATAAGAAACGCTGCCTTTTTCGTCTTTCCAGTACAACGGAGCCATCGATTTATCATCAACTATGCGACCATTCCCCATGTCGTATTTACCCATAAATGGGTCTATTAAAACTTCAACTGGGACATTGAAATACTGTCGCTGTGCCAAGATATTCGCCATCTCTTGACGATTATCAAAATTATCACACCACTGCTGAGCCTCCATTATCCCTTTTAAAATTGCTTTAGTTGCCTTGGGATTCTTGTCTACCCAATCGGCTCTGATAGCTAAGTATTCTTCAGGGTGATTCTTCCATATATCTGCGGTCAGCGCTGCCATGTAGCCAATTTTGTCTTTGACAATCCGATAAGGCCAAGGGTCTCCGGTACTAAAAGCATCCATAGTCCCAGTCTTCATATTGGCAACGGTTTGAGCCGCCGGTACTGGTAGCAAATCTATATCGTTATCAGGGTCAACACCACCAGCAGCAAGCCAATAGCGAATCCAAAAATCCTGATTGACATTAGGGAAAGTATGAGCAGCTTTGAAGCGATTACCTCCTTTGGCTTTAACCTGGCTAACCAGTCCTTGGGACAGTTTTAAATCTAAACCTTGTCCTTGCCATTTAGCTGCGATCGCAATACCGTTTCCGTGGGTAATCAATTGACACAGTAGGTACATGGGAATCGGTTTATTACCTTTAGTAATCACTCCTTCGGTAATCAAATGAGCCATCGGCATTTGCCATTGTCCACCATCAATACCACCACCACCAGCACCGATTTCCACGTTATCTCTTGCTGAACCCCAAGAAGCTTGCTTGGCAAGTTCGACATCAGTCATACCGTATTTAGCAAAGAAACCTTTTTCTTTGGCAATAATTAACGGAGCAGCTTCGACAATTGGGACGTATCCTAACTTAACAGCGTTGGTTTCTGGTGTTTGTTCTGGACTAAGATTGGCAACTGGTTGAGCTGTTGGTACTTGAGCGCTACCACTAGAACCGGACGGTGGATTTCCCAAACAACCTTTAAGTAAAATAGCCCCCGCCGATACTCCTGCGGTTAAAATAAACTTACGTCGAGATACACGATTAAAAAACTCCGTCATAACTTCTCCTTGTGATAATTTGATGTTGTTTAGATATTAAAAAATTGACCAATAGTAATTGCTAGAAAGAGCAATTATCTATCAGCAAATATCAAGAGATTTGCTTGTGGACAAAACTTACAGTAATAATAAGAATCTGCAATATAACTTTATGTAAAGACTTTTTTGGTTAGCTTTTGAATTAGTTAATTGCTGTTGAAACTAGAATATCGTCTTTAATGTAAAAAAGATATACCTCGGACTAGTAATTATTAAATAAATATTAGATTACTCATATAAGTAAAACTTTATCATTGCCAAATAGTAGTAGCTATCACTTATAAATAATCAATGAATTGCAATGATAATAATTGATTTGAATCTATGATAGAGTTTTGTCTATGTATAGCAATCCTATTTGTATGTATCGAAATCACGGTGTTCAGATCCCCGAATTCTTCAAGAAGTTGGGAATCTAAATTCTCATATATGTATGATTATTGAATTTATCAAGGTTTGAGAGGGAATGATTAATTAATTAATTAAGTAATTAAATAAGAAAGAAAAGAAAATAAAAAAATATAATATAAATAAAATACTCTGTCATTGTGATAAACTAAGCAATCTCAATCGCGATGACGGCTAATTACTTTTTAACTTATATTTTTAATTTATATTTTTAATTTGTATTTCTAATTTATATCAAGTCTAGAATATTGCTTTTCTGTTTTCCTACTCCCCACCTACAAACGGAATAACCAGTGGACATTAAAACCGATATTAGTACTCGAATCTGTGACTAATCCTCCGATTCCATTTTGTCCGCTGGTATTACTTGCGTAAATATCTAATCCTAAATCAGCTCCGGGTTCAAAGTAGCGTAAACCCGTACTCCAAATTAATTCATGTCCGGAAACGGGAGTTAATTCTGCAATTAACTGTAGTTTTTTGGATAAAACTTGATTGATTCCTAATCCTAAACCGAAGCGTTCTTGTTTTCTGTAAAATGCTGCTTTAGGATTAAAAAATAATGCCGTTGTATTGCTATGTTGATAAACAATGGGTATTTCGGCAGATAAAGTTCCGACTCTGGGACGCTGGCTATCTCTAACTCCTTTAACTTTTAAACTTAGAGAAAATGGATCTCCTTGTGCTTGATTTAAAAATCTTAATTTTGCACCTGCACCAAATTTAATTGCATTTCCGAAACTTTCGGACTTAGAAAGATTATCGTCATTACCAAATTGTTCGATCGGAATTTCTAGCTGTAAATCATTAGCTAAACCATACATCAGATTTAATTTAGCATTACCTCCGGAAGTGAAACCTGTAGTTAAGCGGATTTTGTCTGGTGATAAAGTGCTGCTGCTACTAAGAGTCAAACCATCTAATAATAATTGTTTGTCGCGATTAGATAAAGGAATATCGGGTTTATTTCCAAAACTAGAAGCATAGTTTTGACCAAAATCAAAAATGTATTTGACGTTAGCACCAAATATTACTTCATTTCCATCTGGAATAAAAGCTAAAAGACTGGTAGTTGGAGTTGCTCCAAATGCATTTGTTCCGTAAACTTCTATTCCAGCGCGAGGATTTATTGCATAGCGAGTACCAGCAGTCCATAATAATTTACGGTAAATAGAATTATCTTGAGAACTTAAAGTATTACCTCCAGGTCCTAAAGGTAAATTAGCATTAGCAAATAAGTTTAATTTGTCCGAAGTTTGCCAACTTACTCCCGCACCAACATTAATAAAAGTACCATAAAAATCTGCTCCTTTGACTTTATCGGGATAGAATACTACTCCAGGGGTAAAGTGTAGTTGAAGTTTTTTATCGGCATTATAAGTAACTGGAACTTCTACTTTGCCAATACCAAAATATTCTGTAGATTTTTGATTAGTAGTATTAAATAATCCAGGGTCAGAAGAAAGTTCTAATAATTCAGTCGCACCACTTACTGCTACTTTTAACCGTTCATTTTTCAATATTTGATATTTAATACTTGGTGCGAAAGATACAACTGTTAAATTAGGAAATGTTCCATTAATTTGACTTTTAGTTGGGTCATCAAAAAATTGTGCTGTCACACTCAATTGTAATTTATCTGTAGCTCCCCAATCTAAAGAAGTGTAATAGTTTTGATAACCAGTATTACCTCGTCGATTATCTGCTGGATTAGCTTGATGACTACCTGCTGTAAACTGTACGGAACCTTTTGGTAATTGATTTGCGGTTTCTAAATTAAAAAGTCTTGTCGGAGGTTTTTCTAAAGGAGATGAGTTACGTTCTATCTGTAAATCTTTTGCTTGAGTGCTGATTGAAGAAAATTCCGCAGATAAATTAGCGTCAAATTCGGGAGTATTTAGAGTAATCGGCTGCTGCTGTTGAGATTTTTTTTTAGCTTCTTTTAATCTAGTAATTAAATCTTCTGATTGTAAATTAGAGTTTTGATTTGAATTAACATTATTTTCGTTTGCAAAAGCAATTTGAGGTATGGATAATGCTAAAAATGTGTAAGCCACTATATTTAAGGTACGCATATCATATATATTATTTATTTGAAAATTGTTTGTAATTTATTCTTTGCGAGCTTATAAAGCAATAAATACTGCTAAAAAAGCGCAGTAAAATATTGCTGAACTATATAGATAAATTTCTGAAATAAAATTTGACAGCGGATGTTTACAACAGATTTAAAATAGATGCACCCAAATAGTCTAAATCTGTCGTTAGGGATGTTTGAACAGTATTCTTAGTAATTACACTCTGATGAAATCACATGAAGTATAATCTATCTGTATTTAGATATAAGTATTACAATAAACATATAGTTGTTTTTTAATTATTAATCTTAAACAAGCTATCCTAAGCAAGAATACTGAGCAAGCATACAGTCCACTGATGACTCATCACATCCTCAAAGCCACCAAAGAAACAGTACATCTTGGCGGTTTTTCCCATTTATTAGAACCTGTTTTAACCGTACAGTCAGGTGATACGGTGGATTTAGAAACTTACACGGGGTTTCATGTTTGCGAGCAAGCACCACCAGAGTTTCTGACACCAGCATTGCAAGATATATACGAAAATCTTTCCCCCAAACGCAAAATTGCAGATGGTCCCCACTTGCTTACTGGTCCGATTTATGTACAAGATGCTCAACCAGGGGATGTTTTAGAAATAGTTTTAAATCAAATTACTCCCAGTTTACCCGTTGGTTTTAACGTGATTCGTAAAGGTTGGGGTGCTTTACCGCAACAGTTTAATCAACCACGTTTAAGATTTCTGACTCTCGATTTGGAAAATAACGTTACAGAATTTCCTCCAGGTAGCGGAATTAAAATTCCCCTTAAACCTTTTTTTGGTATTCTTGGGGTTGCGACTGTTGAAGTTTCCCGAAATTCCATACCTCCTGGAAATTACGGTGGTAATATTGACAACCGTGAATTACAAGCTGGTTCTAAAATATTTTTACCCGTTTTTGTTCCTGGTGCTTTATTTTCCATCGGTGATGGACATTCAGCCCAAGGAGATGGTGAAGTAAATGTGACTGCAATTGAAACTTCGATGAACGGTACTATTGAACTAAAGCTTCACAAAAGTTTGCAAATTTCAACACCCATCGCCGAAACTCCCACTGATATCATCGCCATGGGCTTTGCTCAAACCTTAGATGAAGCTTTGGAAAAAGCGTTAAAAAATATGATTGATTTTCTGGTAAGCTGCACGAAGTTATCACCAGAAGAAGCTTATATATTATGTAGTTTAGCCGTAAGTTTTCGCATTACTCAAGTCGTCAATTTACCTCAAAAAGGCGTGCATGGAATGTTACCAAAAACTGTATTAAATAGTTAGGAGTTAGGAGTTAGTACCACCGGAGTTAGGAGTTAGGGGTTAGGGGTTAGGAGTTAGGAGTTAGTACCACCGGAATTAGGAATTAGGGGTTAGGAGTTAGGAGTTAGGAATTAGGGGTTAGGAGTTAGGAATTAGGGGTTAGGAGTTAGGAGTTAGTGGATAGTAGAAAACAACAAATTTCAACTGTCAACTGTCAACTGTAAACTGTCAACCATCAACTAACAATAAAAAATGGAAAATTGGTTTATTTTAGTAATTAGTGGATTAGCTTCAGGTATTCTCGCTGGATTGTTAGGTATCGGTGGTGGTACTATTTTGGTACCTTTACAATTGGCGTTTGGATATACACCATTGCAGTCTGTTGCTACTAGTAGTTTAGCAATTGTAATTACAGCGACTTCTGGAACTATTCAGAATTGGCGTATGGGTTATATTAATTTTAAACAGGTTATTTTACTAGGTATCCCGGCGGTAGTTACAGCTTATTTCAGTGCTGGATTCACAAAATTTATTCCTGAAAAAAACCAGTTAGTTTCTTTTGGATTTTTACTTTTGTTTACTATTTATTTGGTCGATTTACGTAAAAATTTAGCAAAAAAACAACAAGAAACTGAACAAAATCAACAATCTAAATTTAGTTCTATTATTTCTAGAATTATCACTGGAGGAGCAGCCGGAATACTAGCAGGTATATTCGGTGTAGGTGGTGGTGTAATTATGGTACCTTTACAAATTCTTTTACTAGGAGAAACTATAAAAGTTGCAATTCAAACGAGTCTGGGAGTAATTGTCCTCAGTTCTGTTTCTGCTGCTACAAGACACGCTTTTGAAGGTAATATATTATTTGTTGAAGGTTTAATTTTAGGGTTTGGAGGACTTGTAGGAGCGCAACTGAGTACTCGTTTTTTGCCTCGATTACCAGATCAAGTTGTTAGCTTAGCATTTCGTATTGGACTTGCTATTTTAGCGGTTTATGTTTTTTGGAAAGCAACTACGGTTTAATGAGTAATCCAATTTGATTTATTCCAAAATTACTATTAAGAACCAAGTTTAAATGCTTCGACAAACAAGTTATAAATAAAACCTACTTTAAAATAATTCAGTGATTCTACCCACAAAAGTCGCTGTTGTTTTGGAGGTCTTCTGTAGACTATCCGGCTACCGATTTCGGTTAAAAATACTAAAAATGCAGCTACAACAACATCCAATTCTGCTCTTTGTCCTGTTGTAGTCGCGATTACCGTTCCCATCAGAAAACCAAACAAAAAACTGATTATCAGCAGTGATATTCTCCTCCAAGGATTGAGAAACCATATGGCGATGTTTCTGACAATCAAATCGAATAGGGAGTTTAAACGAGTGTTTTGCATTTAGAAGTTAGTACTTAGTTGATGGTAAGCTAAAAAGCATTTAATTTGTATATTCAAATTTTATTAAAGTCTTGTAGTGCGGGCATCCTGCCCGCTAGAAAAATACAAATTAAATGCGCGACAACTTAGTTAGTTGATGGTAGTGCGTTAGCTCGGCGTGTCCGCAAGGACATACCGAAAAGCTCGCTATATATATTAATTAATCTAAATCCCCAATACCCGAACACGGATTAGAAGGGATTACACTGATTCCACGGATTTAATTACCCATTACCAATTACCAATTACCAATCCCCAATTACCCATCTTCATGAGGAACCGAGCATAATTGTCATAGTCATTTTAATCTGGAATAGTATTGTTGTCTTTGAATATTGACTAACAAGCGATTAATAATGACTAATAACTAGTGTCCCACTGATTATAAACTAATGACTCAAAGTGTTTCAAACCATTTGTGGAAGAATATAGAAAAGCGTCCGGTTCTCGCTGTGATGCTATCGATGTTATGGCTGATGTTAGTTGCGGGGATAGCTTTTTTTTGGCATTTGGGAAGTATTAGTTTGATTGATGAGACTGAACCGCTGTTTGCGGAAGCTTCCCGGCAAATGTATGTCACAGGTGATTGGATTACTCCTTATTTTAACGGGGAGACTCGTTTTGATAAACCCGCTTTGATTTACTGGTGTCAAGCAATAGCTTATATGATTTTTGGGGTCAATGAATGGGCGGTGCGTTTACCTTCGGCGATCGCGGCTTTGGCAATGATTGCTTTAGTATTTTATACTTTGTACTGGTATCAAGCTCAAACTGATGATTTAGAAGGGGTTTACCGTGCTTCTCGACGTTGGTTAACTGCTGGTTTGGGTGCTACTGTGATCGCTTTGAATCCGGAAACCATCGCTTGGGCTAGGGTGGGTGTTTCGGATATGCTACTTACGGGATGTATGGCTTCGGGTTTGTTATGTTTCTTTTTAGGATATGCTCAACCTCCAGCATCTTCTGTAAAAGCACGGTGGTATTTTGCATTTTATGTATTAATTGGCTTGGCTATTTTAACTAAGGGTCCGGTGGGTATTGTTTTACCGGGCTTGATTATTTTACTATTTTTGCTTTATTTAGGAAATTTTTGGCAAGTTGTACGGGAAATTCGGTTAATTCGAGGTATGCTCGTTGTCTGTGCCGCATCAATGCCTTGGTATATTTTAGTAACTTGGCGCAATGGTTGGAATTTTATTGATTCCTTTTTTGGCTTACATAATGTTGAACGGTTTACAGAAGTTGTGAACGGACATTCGGCTCCGTGGTATTTTTATTTTATAGTTGTAACGGTAGGTTTTGCTCCTTATTCAGTTTACTTGCCTTTGGCGATCGCCAGACTAAAGTTATGGGAGCGTAAATTATGGATGGCTACGGAACGTTCTCAACAGCTTGGTTTATTTGCTTGTTGTTGGTTTATTGGTGTTTTTAGTTTTTTTACGATTGCTGTTACTAAGCTTCCCAGTTATGTGCTACCGTTAATGCCTGCCGCTGGTATTTTGATAGCATTATTATGGAACAATTTGATTGTAGATACGGGTAAACAAGGAGTCAGAATAGTTTCTCCTAATAGCTCATTATCTCCTGTCTTAAATTCCTTACCTTTAATGCAAGCAAGCGGGTGGTTAAATGTAATTTTTACGTCAGTGTTAGGATTTACGCTTTTCCGCGTTAGCAGTTTAATCGGTTACGATCCAGCAGCACCGAATTTTCCCCAAATGTTGCAAAGGTCTAATTTACCAGTTTTAGCCGGTATAATTTGGCTGGCTGCGGCTGTAATCATTGCGATTTTATTAATACGTCGTCGTTATTTACATTTAATAGTGATAAATTTGTTGGCGTTTACAGTATTCATGATATTTGTTCTAACTCCAACTTTATTTGTGTACGACCAAAGCCGTCAATTACCTTTAAAAGAATTATCTCAATTAGCGGTACAGGTACAAAAACCTGGGGAAGAATTAATCCAGGTTGGGTTTAAAAAACCTAGTGTTGCTTTTTACGCTCAACGTCAAATTAATTATATTGAAAAAAATCAAGAAGTAGCAGATTATATTCAAAATCAAGCCAAATCTAAATCAGTATTGATGATTACACAACCGAAAAAAATTCCTGAAATTGGCTTAAAACCAGATGAATATCAAACTCTAGTTGAAAAAACAGCTTATCATTTGATTCGGGTAGAAATTAATCCCCGATAAACAATTAATCTCGTTTGTTTTCACCAGGGAGCCAGAGGCTGGTTTGTTCTCACCAGGGAGCGAGACGCTCCCACTACCTCTACCCCTGAGAGGATGTTTAAAAGTATCCGGCGGTTTAAACCGCGACTACAAAAACAAAGTCCACCGTAAGGTGGACTAGTTAGTTTACAACCCGCGCAGGCGGGTTTTGTTTGTGTAGCCAAGCCACTGCGTTGCGGAGAGAAGTTGCCGGGGAGATGCTCTCTCCGGCAAACTGTGTCCTGCGGACACGCTACGCGAACGGGGGTTCCCCCCGTTGTAGCAAGTGGCGCGCGACTTCTAGTCGCCAGGTAAAGTATTAAATTAGACTTTAAAAACATCCTCTGATAATTATTCCCTACTCCCTCTTCCAACTAATTAATTGCTAATTGACAAAGCTTGATTAATTCTATTTAATAAACTTTCCATGGAAATTGAACGGGGTAAAACTTGAGTTGCGATGGTTTCTTCCGTTTCCAAATTTTCCAATTCTGTGGGATGAGAATTTAATCGTCGATCAAGTAACAATAATGGTGGTAAATCGGAAGCCATCTGAGCTAACGCTAATAGTATGGATTCAACATTTAATTGTATAGTCGATTCTCCCAAACAAATTAATAGTAAATCGACACTTTCATGACGTAGCTGTTGTAATATTTCTTCCCAAGTGTTACACATAGCTGCTTTGAAACCTGCTGTTTGCAAATACTGAACCAAAGCTTGAAACCATTCTGTGGGACGAGAGTTTGTTGGGGTTTGTTGGTTATTTAAAGAACAAGGAAGTTTGGGATTACAAGGTAAATTGACTGTTTTGCAGTCATAATTATTGGTTTTCTGAGTTTCACAGTTGATTGCTACTCCTGGTAAATCCGGTAGGATTGTTAAGTCCACTACTAAAATATTTGGGGGACAGCATACACCAGCAGCGATTTGCAGCACTGATAATAAAGTATGTGCTTTTTCTCGATCAATTTTTTGATCTTTACCTAATTGGGATAAACAAGGAAATACCGATAGTTGACTGATTTGTGATGCTGCTTGTGTAGTTTCGACGCTACGGGTTACTAAAGGTAAAGCCGCTAATATCTTACTTTGACTAATTTGCTTTAAATAAGTTTGAGCAAAGGGCATTTCTACATCTAATAACATCACATCAAAATTCCAAACACGGGCTAAAAGTTGTGCTTGTTCGATGTCATCTGCTTCTATGACTCGATGTTTTCCTAAAGATGGATGGTAACTTAATGATTCTATTTCAGGTTCAACTAATCTCAATATCCGCAGTGGAGTTACGACTTCACCGGCTTTATTCTCTTTCTCATCTTTGGGTTTTTCGGATGGTGTCACGGATAACTTTTCTAATATCCCCGCCAATGCTTGATGCTGTACTGGTAAACTGAGAAAATAATCGGCACGTTTACTAAATGCTTGTTCTTTTTCTGCTGCACTCGCCGTTACAATCGTGGTAATATCGCGAGTTGCTACATCTGATTTAATTAATGTCAACACATCCCAACCCGAAAGTAAGGGTAGTAAAGGATTGATAAAAATAGCTTTAGGCTGCAATCTCCGGGCTTTTTCCAATGCTTCGCACCCCGAACGAGCAATTACTACTCGGTATCCTAAAGCGCTAAGATTTTTTGTAAAATCATCTATATATCGAGCTACGGTTTCTACAACCAATACCAAGCTATTGGGAACCGTTTGTACCTTAGAAATCGAATCGAAATTCGATGATAATTTAAAATTATTTAAGTTATTTAAGGAATTGTTTTTAATATAACTAGGAATATTTTCTATAGATAATTCTTTCATAGAAGAAGACCCACGTAATACTCCATCTTCTTTCACAAAGTCTGGTTTTTGGAAGTATTCTTGCGTATTACTTAAATCGATTTCTCCAACCATTTTATGGGGAGGACATGGTGGTAAAAGCAGTGTAAACTGACTCCCCGAATTCTCTCGTGATAAAAAGCTCACATCACCACCATGAAGTCTAGCTAAAGCCCTGGTTAATACTAATCCCAAACCCGTACCTTCATATTGCCGAGTCATGGGATTTTCCAACTGCTGAAATTTTTGGAATATCAAATGTTGTTGACTATCGGGAATACCAATACCTGTATCCCAAACGGTAAAAGCAATCCATCCTTCCCAACAATTTACTTGCAAGCCGATTTCACCACCAGCTTCGGTAAACTTAAAAGCGTTGGAAAGTAGATGTATGAGCATTTGCCGCAAACGCAACTCGTCGGCGATAATTTCTTCTAATCCCAACTCAATATCGAGAATAAAGTTATATTCTTGATCTAAATCCGATGCTGTGGCTTTGGTTGTTTGAGCGTATATTGCTTTTGCTTCCTTCAAAGCGCGATCGCAAACGTTGCGAATATTGACTTTGCTGGGAGTCAAGGTCATTTGACCTGTTTCCATGCGGGTTAAATCTAAAATATCGTTAACCACGCTCATCAAATGACGACCACTTTGATGAATCAATTGAGCGTATCTAGCTTGTCTATCGTTGAGTTTTCCTAACTGCTGATCGGAAAGCAACCGGGATAATCCTAACACGGCTGTTAAAGGAGTTTTCAACTCATGACTAATACAAGCCAAAAACTCATCTTTTAAACGATTGAGTTGAATTAAATCGGCATTTTTAGCCGCGAGTTCTTGAGTTAATTGATGCTGTTCGGTAATATCGGTAGCCAAAACCAGCCACAATCGCGTATTTTCGCAATTAATTAATTCCGGATTGGAAATTTCCTCATTACCTAAGTCAAGAATATCCCTATCATTAATATCTAACGGTGTTTTTGCAAATCGCCAAACTCTTTCTTGTCCGTCTTGCATTTTCACAATACAGACACAATTACCCGGTTCGCTATCTATAAAACAGCGATGTAATACTGAATGTTCGTGATTTTGTGATAAATCGTTCTCGTTTCGATCACAAGAGTCCGTTTGCGTTACCTTCCCTTCAATTGTCCTTTCTAAAAGTTCTTTTAAACCGTCTGGATCTTTTAACTCTCCAAATTGTTCATACCACAATTGATTTTGGGATACTACTTCTTGGGTATCTGTTTCTAACATCAAAGCCCAGGGAAGTCCTTCAAGCAATTGTGCGGCATATTTATACGCTAGTTGACTTTTTTCCTTGAGCTTGCGTTGATGAATTTTATTCTTCGCATCCGCATAACTGATCACTCCACTACGATCAGTATGGACATGGGCAATATTTGTTTGAGAAATCACCGAGATTCCATTACCCACTCCTTGATACTCCGTCTGTTGATGTCCCGGAGTTACTACCATACATTCATTGCGCTCGGATAATGCTAAATGTCGCAACAGCCGAGAACTATCCAAAAGTCCTAAAAATTTACCATGCTGATCCACCACCACCCAATTAGGAGATTCCCTTGGCAATTTTTGAGAACGTAATTTAGTTCCAAATTGCTCTAAACTTAAAGAAGAGCTTAAGATTTGGATCGGTTGAATCAAACCTGAATCCAAACAAGAGATTGGTTGCTCCCAATCAAATTTTTGCGTGTTTCCTAACTTGTCATGTTTCTCATAAACGATTTGCGCTAGTAAATTGGTCGAGTTAAGCAATCCTAGGGGAATTTGCTGCTCGTTTTTTACTACTAAACAGTCATGCTGCTGTTGCTCGAAAAGACCAAGTACCTTTACCAGAGGAGTCGTCTCGTAACAACTGGGTACTAAGGTTGTAAACTCGTAAAGTGGGTAATGTTGGATTGACATATGCCTTGCGGGAGTTATTCCTAAGGAAGCATCCGGCATCACTAACTAACTGCTCCTCTTGTACCTCTGACAAGCGATTGTAAATCTATTTGAAAGCAAGCAATGTCACAGGGTCGCTTTTAGCCAGAACTTCATGCTTAATATAAGCAATCTAGCTTGACCTCAAGATAACCTACTTGCTTTTCTAAGAGCTGTCCGTGCGGCGGTTTGTGCCTTGCGCTTTTAGATGCCTAAAGGAAGCTTGGTGAAGCTTCCTGTTTGAGGTAATACTACAAGCATCGATAGCAGCTACTAAAACAATTATTACCTTAAACTTTCCCTAAAAACCTTTAGGAATTATAATGATTCAAATTACGACATTTTTTAAGGTTTCTTTATGTATCTTATCATTTTGTTATATTGAAATACATTGTTCAAATTTTAGCTAATAACTTTTAGTGAATTGTTAAATCAGCATAAACTTTTTCACCTCAAAGATATGATTATAGTAGCAAATCCAGTTGAAAGAAACATTGCAGTTGAGAATCGAAGTTTTGATAGTTCTATTTTTTCATAGCATAGAAACTAAGTTTTCTTGATAATTTTGTTGTATTTGATTTGGATTGTATAGATTTGTAGATTTGGAAAAAAGAGTTAATTGGGAATTTTTTCATCCGTAAATATACAACATACGTTTAGAAGTATTTAACTTGATCAGACAAAACGAGGATTGAAATTATTAAACAATTGTGATGATTGTGAAAGAGCAATTTTCCTGGACTGAAAAAACGAGTGAATCATGAAAAAGAGAATAAATCCTCTTGCCATGATGATTAAGTATCATAAGATAATATTTTTATTTAACTAACCAGCCCCAGGCACTTTCAAATAAAAGCATAGACGGATATAATATCTGAATGTAGATTTTGGTAAACAGACAGGGAAAAATATTAGATATGTAATTTAAATGTCACAATATGAAATCATGCTCTTTTTTGAGCAAATGAATCCAAATCAAAAAAAAGAATTTTTAAAACAAATCAAATCCGATTACCGTCAGATTTTAATTAAATACTTTAGTAATGATATAACTTTAAAAGAAAAGATAGATAAATTTATTAATGCGGTTTTTTGTGCTAATGTTCCCGTGCCTAAAATTATTGAAATTCATATGGAGATAGTAGATGAATTTTCCAAACAGTTAAAATTAGAAGGAAGAAGCGACTATAGTTCTTTACTTCTTGATTATCGCTTAGCATTAATTGATATGTTAGCCCATTTGTGCGAACTATATCGGCGCTCCAATGCTTCTAAAAGTTAATCATTTGCTTATTTTGATTTTTATCCCTTAAGACTCGCAATTAATCTAGAGAAATATTTTCCCAAAGCTGACCTATGAACCATCAAGATGGTCAAACCTACGTCCTCAAACTATACGTATGTGGTAATACGCCTAACTCAGTAAGGGCGTTAAAAACACTCCAGGCAATATTAGAGCAGGAATTTAAAGGAGTTTATGCCCTGAAAGTGATCGATGTGCAAAAAAATCCTCAACAGGCAGAAGATGATAAAATCTTAGCCACACCAACATTGTCGAAAATTTTACCGCCACCAGTACGTAAAATAATTGGGGATCTTTCCGACAAAGAAAGAGTGTTGATTGGATTAAATTTATTAGATTCCCAATTAAGCGGACAAGAAAACAACTCTGAAGAGTAAACTAAATAAGGATTAAGACAGGAACTCCATTTATAAAAAAACGGAGTTAATTTAATATTTGTAATTAGCAAACAATGAGCGAGAAAAAAAAACCGCTACACAGCAACAAACCTTTAAACAAGGGTGTGGAAAAAATCCACACCTTAATAGAGGGCTTTGATGATATTAGCCACGGTGGATTACCAAAAGGTAGAACAACTTTGGTGAGTGGAACATCTGGTACTGGTAAGACATTATTTTCTCTACAGTTTCTTTATAACGGTATTACTCACCTAGAAGAACCAGGGATATTTGTAACATTTGAAGAATCCCCGAGCGATATTATCAAAAACGCTCATATATTTGGTTGGAATTTACAACAGTTAATCGACGACGGTCAATTGTTTATTCTGGATGCTTCTCCCGATCCAGAAGGTCAAGAAGTTATCGGTAACTTTGACTTATCGGGATTAATAGAGCGGTTGCAATACGCAATTCAAAAATACAAAGCAAAACGGATTTCTATTGACTCAGTGACAGCAATCTTTCAACAGTATGAAGCAGCAGGATTGGTGCGGCGAGAAATTTTTCGTTTGGTTGCGCGTTTAAAACGTTTAAACGTTACTACCTTAATGACAACCGAACGACGAGAAGAATACGGGCCGGTGGCAACATTTGGAGTCGAGGAATTTGTTTCGGACAATGCAATTATTTTTCGTAATGTTTTAGAAGGAGAACGTCGCAGACGCACCATTGAAATTCTCAAATTACGCGGTACAACTCATATGAAAGGGGAATATCCGTTTACAATTACCAATCAGGGGATAAATATTTTCCCATTGGGTGCGATGCGTTTAACTCAACGTTCTTCTAACGTCCGGATATCTTCGGGAGTCAAATACCTTGATAATATGTGCGGGGGTGGATTTTTCAAAGACTCGATTATTTTGGCTACAGGGGCTACAGGTACGGGTAAGACCTTGTTAGTCAGCAAATTTTTACAAGAAGGTTGCCATATCGGCGAACGCTCGATATTATTTGCCTATGAAGAATCACGCGCTCAACTTTCACGGAACGCGACTTCTTGGGGGATTGACTTTGAGGAATTAGAGAGTCAAGGATTACTCAAAATTATTTGTGCTTATCCCGAATCAACTGGTTTAGAAGACCACCTGCAAATCATTAAGTCAGAAATTTCTGAATTTAAACCTTCTCGAATTGCCATAGATTCCCTGAGTGCTTTAGCGAGGGGAGTTTCTAATAATGCATTTCGGCAATTTGTGATTGGTGTAACAGGTTACGCGAAACAAGAAGAAATTACCGGCTTTTTTACTAATACCACAACTCATTTTTTGGGTTCAAACTCGATTACCGATTCTCACATTTCCACGATTACCGACACGATTATCTTATTGCAGTATGTCGAAATTCGTGGAGAAATGTCGCGAGCAATCAACGTATTTAAGATGCGCGGTTCTTGGCACGACAAGGGTATTCGCGAGTACAGTATCACTCGTGAAGGACCCCAAATCAAAAATTCATTCCAAGATTACGAAAGAATTATCAGCGGCGTGCCGACCCGCGTTAGTATCGATGAAAAGGCAGAACTATCTCGCATAGTCAAGGGTTTTGAAGATAATCAACCACCTGAGTAACAACAGTTTGGTTGACACCTTCAAGGTTCTCTAATGGTATAGTCTGTGGTGAGAAAACAGTTTCTGCTGCTTGGTTTGTAGTGTGAGGAAATGCGGTGAAAGCACAGCTAATATTGAATAGTTTCTTGCCCGGTGTGACAGCAGCAGTGCTTACGACTCAGCCAACATGGGCTGCGACTGTGACTGTTGATAATTCGCATTTGGGTATTTACAAGAGTATTTTTGCTACTAGTAAAAGTCAAGAAGATGTATCTCCAAATACTTTTATTCTCGTCAAAAATACAATTGACAATAATTATCCGGCACCATTTACTCCTCTAAGAATTGCCAAAGGTAATTTAAAACCGGCTATTCTTAACAATTCCGAGGTGAGGGTGGTTGGTAAAACTGGAGTATTAATTAAAACGAGCAGGCAAAATCAGCAGGAGCAACAAACCGAAATATATGGGTTGAAAACCTCTTCCCATAAAAGTTTGAGACAAGCGTTGAAAAAAGCTTCTTTGCAAAAAGTTTCTTCCGGAAATATCGATTTACCTCAAACAAGAAAAATTGCTCCAGCAATAATCAAGAAAAATCCCGACGATCAAATATTTGAAAAATTACAGCAAATTTCTAAAGGACCAGGAGCCGCGAAACTTTTACAAGTAGAAAACTGTTCCACACAAGAAGATGCATTAAAGCTGCAAAATCTGTTATCAGTTTCAGCAACTTCCGCTTGTCAGCGGATTAATTCTATTCCTAATCAGAAGTTAGCTCAGCCACTAATAAGTCCAGCTCCGGTACAGTCAATAAAATTATCTCAACGTCCGGCTCCAATTCCTAACAGTCTTGACCCCAGCGCTAATCCCTTGCAATATCCGACTAAACCCGAAGAAGTAAGAGTCGAGCAAACTCAACCCATTACTTTGCAGCAAGCTTTGGAGTTAGCAAGACGTAATAATCAAGAGCTACAGGTAGCTTTATTGCAGTTAGAACGAGCGCAATCCGGTCTAAAGGTAGCCCAAGCCGCTTTATTGCCTAGCGTGGGTTTAAACGCTCAAGTTGCTCGTCAGCAATCCGCAACTGGTCAACTGAGCAACGAACTCCAGCGTGATATTCCTCCTGAATTGCGTAATTCCCAGAACGATTCACCCAGCACTGCTTTCAGTGGTGGGGCGCAATTGAATTACGATATATATACTTCCGGAGCTAGGTCTGCTCGTATCCGACAAGCTGAAGAACAATTACGTTTGCAAGAATTGGATGTTGAGCGTTTATCCGAAGAAATTCGCCTCAATGTCGCTACTGAGTATTACAACTTGCAGCAGACCGATGAACAAGTACGGATTTCTCAAGCTGCTGTAGTCAATGCTGAAGCGAGTTTACGAGATGCACGAGCATTGGAAGAAGCTGGTGTTGGTACGCGATTTGACTCGTTGCGGACTCAGGTAAACTTAGCAAATGCTCAGCAAACTTTAACTAATGCGCGATCGCAACAGCGGATTGCTCGTCGTCAGTTAGCGACACGATTGAACATAGCACAGTCGGCAACTATTGCAGCCGCAGATCCGGTAAGATTAGCTGGTTTGTGGAATCAAAATCTGGAAAACAGTATCGTTTTGGCTTATCAAAACCGTCCCGAATTGCAGCAGCAGTTAGCACAGCGCAACATCAACGAACAACAACGAAGACAAGCACTTGCACAACTAGGGCCGCAAGTCAGTCTTGTTGCTAACTACGAATTGCTCGATCGCTTTAACGATTCGGTGGGATTAACTGACGGTTACAGCGTAGCATTGAGAGCAAACCTTAACTTATTCGATGGTGGTGCATCACGAGCGCAAGCAGCACAAGCTAAAGCGGATATCCAAATATCAGAAACTCAGTTTTCTCAGCAGCGCAATCAAATCCGCTTTCAAGTAGAGAGAGCTTATTCAGAACTACAATCCAACTTGGAGAACGTGCAAACTTCGGAAGCTGCTTTAAATCAAGCCAGAGAATCTTTAAGGTTAGCTCGTTTGCGTTTTCAAGCCGGTGTGGGAACTCAACTCGAAGTAATTGACGCGGAAAACGCCCTGACTCAAGCCGAAGGTAATCGAATTAACGCTATCTTGGATTACAATCGCGCTTTAGCTAACTTACAACGCTCTGTGACTTCGCGGGGATTACGTTAAAGGTTAAAAGTTAAAGGTTAGAGGTTAGAGGTTCAAGGTTAAAGGTTAAAGGTTAGAGGTTAGAGGTTGGTAATCAACAACTAACAACTAACCACTAACCAAAGTCAACAGGTTATATCCAGTTTATATTTCGGTTAACTTTTTGTGGCAAAAATGTTGTAAAAATATTGTAGGATTATTGAATAATGTAATTTTTTATGACTACAGTTACGACAGAGGAAATTGCCCAGTTCCGTTCTACATTTGCTAATTATCCTCAAGCAATACAAGCATTAAATGTGATTGAAGATTGCGACGGAGACTTAGAAGATGCCACAATGACCTTGGCGATTAAAGCCGGACAACAACCAGAAATTGATAATTCTGAATGGTTAGATAATTTAGCTAGAAAATGGCGTGCGGTAATTTGTCAGCAAGAATTACGGGGAGATTTACTCGAAGGTTCCGTAGACAAACTGATGGAACAAATCCAAAAAATGCCCACATTCCCGACTATATTGGCAACTCCGGTTTTACTCTACGTTTTTAAGCAAGGTATACCGGATTTTTGCCAACCTTTAGATTCTATTATTGAATGAGCAAAAATCAAGAGTAGATAGTAAAAAGTAGGATAAGTAAACGCGCTTGCTGGTAAATGAATTGAGGTTTTTAAGCTAAAAAGCGTTTAGTTTGTATATTCAAATTTTATTAAAATTTTGTAGTGCGGGCATCTTGTCCGCTAGAAAAATATAAATTAAATGCGTAACAACTTACTTATAAGTACCTATGCCTTCATTAATTAGACATTTCTTTTAGGCAGGGAATAGGGAATAGGCAAAAGGGAACAGTAATATAACTGAGTAGTAATTATATAAATAATTTTGCTTAAGTACTTAGATGATTAGTTCGTTTAATAGTTAGTACAGTTCGGTGGTAATAATAGTACCATTTTAAATTGCTCAAAAGCTCATAAAATCAGTTTTCTTTGTTTTGACTTTTAATTTTTAACTTTTGTTTTGTTGTACTACTACTTTCCGTAAATAGATAGTTGTAAATTGATAGATATATGAAGCGAGCTATTAATAGCATTTCACATAAAACTATTGATAAATAACTATGTTATCCAATCAACAAATCACTGAAAATACTTTAAATCCTAGGTTTGAAGGCTTTTTTATCGAAATGGTAATGCCTGACTTAGAAGATAGGTGTCGAGAAGTGGTTTCTCAAATACTTGGCGAAAATTGGAAGTGTACACCAATCGGTGATAATTTAACCGAATTTGAAATAACTCTTAATGATGATGCGCTATCGAGTAAACAAGCTTGGGATAAGACATATGAATTGCGATCGCAACCTGGTGTGATTGATGTGGAGCCTTTATTTGCGGTTCCTGTACGGGAAAGCAGGAAACAGAATTGGGATGAACCAGCAGATTTAAGATCAAATACACAATCGAAAAATACTTCTATTTTCGATCTGATTTTTTCGTTTTTAGACCGTTTGTTAGATTTGTTTGTTTCGAGCAGGAGAGAAGCAGCAGGATTAGATCGACCTATATTTCAAGCCAATGATGTGACTTGGACTTTGAAAGAACTGAGAGTTTTTGAAGTATGGCAGAAATATTTTCCCGATCCGAATAAATTACCAGGACATGGAATTATTATCGCTCATCCCGATACTGGTTATACACAACATCCGGAAATTGTTGATAATTTGCTTTTGGAGGAAGGTTATGATTTCGTTGATTCGGATCGAGATCAAAGAGATCCGCTAGAAAAATCCGATACCGAATTAATCAATAATCCCGGTCATGGTACATCAACAGCTAGCGTCATTATAAGTCCTCCCGGAGCCCAGGCTAATTATCCCAACGGTAAATATGTCACGGGGGTTGCTCCTGGTGCAAAATTGGTTCCGTTGCGGGTATCTTACTCAGTAGTACTTTTGAGCAATCGTAATCTGGCAAAATCAATTGAATATGCAGCCGATAAAGGCTTTCACATTATTTCCATTTCATTAGGAGCAGGTTTTTATAATAAGCGTTTGCGAAGCGCAATAGTTTACGCACAAAAGCGGGGTGTAATTATCATTGCGGCATCAGGAACTTGGGTTCCTTTTGTGGTATTTCCGGCTGCATATGATGAAGTCATAGCCGTTTCCGCAAGTACGATTAAGCGTAGAATTTGGGTGGGTGCTTCGAGGGGGAGAAAGGTTGATGTGAGCGCACCGGGAGATAATATCTGGTATGCGAGAACTGTTAAAGAGAATGGTAACTTAATACATCGAATTGATCGAGGTCAAGGTACTTCATTTTCTGCGCCATTAGTTGCAGGAGTCGCAGCCTTATGGTTGTCGTATCATGGACGGGATAAGCTGATTCAACGTTACGGTGCCGAAAAAATTCCGTTTATTTTCAATCAACTGCTGCGGGAAACTTGTGATACTCCTCCGAATTGGAAACCCAATAGATATGGGGCGGGTATTGTCAACGCAGAAAAATTACTTGCAGCACCGTTACCCGATAACATTAATCGGTCAGTAATTCCACCAGCTTTTGCGCTGCAACAGCATACCCTTATAGAAAGTGGGGAAGTAGATACATTCACCCATATGTTTGAATCACAACAAGAAGAAAATGGCAATTCCTTGAACTTGCAGCTTGCTCAATTATTACAAACCACCGAAGCCGAATTACCGAAAAAATTGAAAGAAATAGGACAGGAATTAGCTTTTTGCTTTGCAGTTAGTCCACAATTGTACGAGCAATTTACGATGTGTTTGAGTGCAGAGGAAAAACAACAACCACAAACAAGGCAGTTTCAGAATTTGAGAATTCAGCCATCTGATTCTACAAATACTCTCCGCGAAATGTTATTCAAGCAAGGAATTTCGGAAACCTTGAATAGAAAACTGATGAATCGGGTTTAGATAATCAAAAGTGTAGAGTGGGTGATGTTAATAGGCTTCTGCGGAAATTAAATATGCATCAAACGAAAACCTTGTAGAGACGCGATAAGTTGTTACGCATTTAATTTATATTTTTCTAGCGGGCAGGATGCCCGCACTACAAGACTTTAATGAAATTTGAATATACAAATTAAACGCTTTTTAGCTTATATCGTGTCTCTACATTCTTTATCGGAGATATCTAATGGTTAGTTATTAGTTAGTGTAAAACGGGTTGGGGGAGGAAACAGTATAAAAGCTTAAATTATATTATGTCCAAATGATTAGTTATTGTTGCCACATCTGTAGTAAAAACTAAAAATAGTCTTTGTCTTTATTTCCTGCTCTCTACTCTTTTTATTATTTAATTTATTGCAACGATATATTCAAGGGTAATATACAAAACTATTGGACAGTTTAGATAAAGCTACAATCAAGATATGAACTTGAAAAAATTGAATAGAATTGAATAGATTTAATTAGCCTCCTCAAAACAAAACCTTGACTTTTAAGGAGAAAATCAAGTGGTAGTAGTAAGTACTCAAGCTGAACTGAAAGAAGCGCTTGTAAATAAAGCAGAAGAAATTATTGTTGTTGACGCAGAATTAGCTACAAACATCGGAAAATTCATTGAAAGGCTTCAATTTGAAAATGACCGCGAGTTTAAAAATAGAGTACATATTACAGGTATAAGTTTAATTTTAGGTACTACCTTATTAACTAATTGGATAGCATTTGGATTCTTGGTAGGATTTAAAGTTTTAATTGTACCAGAAATATTACTTTTAATTGCTGTTCTAACTGCATTAGCGATGAAGTTAAAAAATCTTTTAAAGAATAATTATGAAGTTGTTAAATGCGATGAAGAAGGATTATTTTTAAGATATAAATTGAGTTAAAAATAGTAGTTAGAAAGTTATAGCCATTATTTTTTGAGCGTAAATGAAAGTGAAAATATCAAGGTAAGAAGTCTAAAAACCTAGAAGTCGGGTTTTTGAGCAAAACCCGACTTCTGAAAAACGACTCTGTATAATTTATGTTAAATAAAGAATTTACCGAAATTAGAACTATCTGATATTGTTTACTAAGCAATATTTCGCTTACATAACGTATATAAATAATCAATGCGTATTAAACTTTTACTTCTAATACCTTTGCTGCTTACAATATCAGCTTGTGTTGCGGAGCCAACGGGAACGGATAATAGCCGTTTAAATACTGTAAAAAGCCGTAATAACTTAATCTGTGGGGTTAGCGGACAATTACCCGGTTTCAGCTTTGTTGATGCTAGCGGTAATTACAGCGGACTTGATGTGGATGTGTGTCGTGCTGTTGCAGCTGCTTTATTTGATAATCCGAATGCGGTAGAATTCCGCAATCTCAACGCGAAGGAAAGATTTACCGCAGTACAAACCGGGGAAGTAGACATTCTCAGCCGCAATACGACTTGGACGATGAGCCGAGATACTTCGGTAGGTCTGGATTTTGCACCTGTAGTATTTTACGACGGTCAAGGTATGATGGTACGTCAAAATAGTAATATTAAATCCTTAGAAAACCTTAAAGGTAAAGCAATCTGTACCCAAACCGGAACCACCAACGAGCAAAATTTAGCCGATCAAATGCGAAAGCGAGGTATTACTTACAAACCCGTAGTTTTTGAAGATATTAACACTGCTTACGCAACCTACGAACAAGGGCGCTGTGATGCCGTAACATCAGACAAATCGCAATTAATTTCCCGACGTACTACTTTACCCAAACCAGAAGAACACGTCATTTTAGAAGAAGCTTTATCCCAAGAACCCTTAGCGCCAGCAGTAGCAGACGGAGATTCTAAATGGGCAGATACCGTAAAATGGGTAGTAAATACAACTATCAAAGCCGAAGAATTAGGTATTAATTCTGAGAATTTAGAGCAATTAAAAACTAGCAGTAAAGACCCAGAAGTGCGGCGATTACTGGGATTAGAAGGAGATTTAGGCGTTTCGATGGGTTTACCTAAAGACTTCGGTGCCAGAATCATCAAACACGTCGGCAACTACGGCGATATCTACGAGCGTAATCTCGGTTCCAAAACCAAACTCAATTTACCCCGCGACAATCGCAATCAACCTTGGACAAAAGGTGGTTTATTATATTCTCCACCATTTCGGTAAAGAATTATTAAGAAACAAAGAAAAATTAATCATTGATAACTGATAACTGTTTACTGATAACTGATAACTGATTATGTCATTTTGGCGCGATAGGAGGTTTTGGCAGATTGCGACACAAGTTATTGCGGTAATTATAGCAATCGCGATCGCAATGGTTTTATGGATTAATGTCACTCGTAATTTACAACGGTTGGGTATCCAATTTGGGTTTGATTTTCTCCAACAAGAAGCATCCTTTGATATTGGAGAAACTCCTATTGCTTATCAACCTACTGATAGTTATAGTCGTGCATTATGGGTAGGTTTAGTAAACACTTTACGAGTTGCTGTCGCGGGAATTATCTTTACTACCATTGTCGGTATAAGTGCGGGGATAGCAAGGCTTTCCGATAACTGGTTGGTAAGAAAGATTGCCTTAGTTTATGTGGAAATATTTCGCAACACACCATTACTTTTACAGTTGTTATTTTGGTATTCGGCTGTTTTTTTGAGTTTTCCTAATGTCAGTAATAAAATCTCTTTAGGAGGATTAATTTATTTAAGTCAAGATGGTTTAGAAGTTTTAGGATTCAAATTCTCTTCAGAATTAGCTGCTTTATTAATCGGGTTAACTTTTTATACAGGTGCGTTTATCGCCGAAATAGTTCGTGGTGGAATTCAATCGGTATCAAAAGGACAATGGGAAGCGGCGCGTTCGTTAGGTTTACAACCCGGATTAATAATGCGATTGGTGATATTTCCTCAAGCTTTGCGGGTAATTATTCCACCATTAACGAGTCAGTATTTAAACTTAACGAAAAATTCTAGCTTGGCGATCGCCATTGGTTATCCCGATATTTATTTTGTTGCTTCAACTACTTTTAATCAAACCGGGAAAGCAGTAGAAGTAATGATATTAATCATGCTTACCTATCTTACCTTTAGTTTAATTATTTCTTTGATTATGAATTTGTTTAATAGAAGCGTACAGATAAAAGAGAGATAAAAAAGTTGAATATTTAATATCTCATATTTAATATTTAATATCTAATATTTAATGTTTAACATTTAATATCTAATGATATTACATCCGGCGGTTTAAACCGCAGCTACACAAACGAAACCCACCTCCGTGGGTTAGTCTGAGATAAATTTCAATCCAAAATCTAAAATCTAAAATCTAAAATCCAAAAATGAACTATGTTTTGGCTGCGTAAAAATTTATTTAGTACTTGGTACAACAGCTTATTAACAATAATTTGCTTGTTAATTATATTCTTGTGCGGTTGGAATCTGCTTAACTGGATATTTAATCTTGCACAATGGACGGTAATTGAAGCTAATTTGCGTTTATTTTTCGTTGGTAGATATCCGCAAACTTTATATCCACGAGTTTGGATTACAAGTTTAATTGCTTCTACACTTACTTGTTTAACTTTGGCTATATTCTCAACTAACCAAAAATTTCCCAAAATCACAGTAATAACTACAGCATTTTTATTCGGTATTTTACTAATAGTTATTCCAGTCAATTTCAATTCACGTTTGTGGTTACTGGGTATGGGAATTTTAGGATTCATTAGTTACTGCTTGGGTAAAAAATTCGCCAAATTAATAGCGCCTTGGTTAGCTTTTGCCTGGTTATTATCTTTCCCAATTATTCTATGGTTAATTGGTGGTGGATTAGGATTGCATTCAGTATCTAGTTCTGATTGGAATGGTTTACTCTTGACTTTATTAATATCAGCAATCAGTATTTTATTATCCTTCCCCATCGGTATTTTACTCGCTTTAGGACGCACCAGCGATTTACCAGTAGTCAAGTGGTTTTCTATCCTTTATATTGAAATTATTCGGGGATTACCATTAATTGGAATTTTATTTTTAGCTCAAGTAATGTTGCCATTATTTTTACCGATACGTTTGGATAGAGTTTTGCGGGGTGTAGCAGGATTAATATTATTTAGTGCAGCATATATGGCAGAAAATGTGAGAGGAGGATTGCAATCAGTACCAAGAGGACAAGTTGAAGCAGCCAAAGTTTTGGGATTAAATCCGGCTTTAGTATTATTGCTAATTGTATTACCGCAAGCCTTACGTGCAGTTATCCCGGCAATTGTTGGTTTATTTATCGGTCTTTTTAAAGATACTTCTCTATTATCTTTAGTCGGATTACTTGAACTTACCGGAATTGCACGTTCGATATTAGCACAACCGCAATTTTTAGGTCGTTATGCAGAAGTTTATTTATTCATCGGCTTAATTTACTGGGTATTTTGTTATTCCATGTCTTTAGCATCTCGTAAAATTGAAAACCAGTTTTAATCAGGTTAAAGGTTAGTAAGTACCTATGCCTTCATTAATTAGACATTTCTTTTAGGCAGGGAATAGGGAATAGGCAAAAGGGAACAGTAATATAACTGAGTAGTAATTATATAAATAATTTTGCTTAAGTACTTAATAAACAACTGTCAACTGTCAACTGTCAACTATCAACTATCAACTATCAACAATGTCAGAAAAACCGATAATCATCGCAGAAGATGTTCATAAATGGTATGGTAAATTCCACGTTCTCCAAGGTGTAAGTTTAACTGTAAACCGTGGGGAAGTTGTTGTATTAATGGGACCAAGTGGTTCTGGTAAATCAACTTTTATCCGCACCTTTAACGCTTTGGAAGAATACCAAAAAGGAAAGATTGAAATTGATGGTGTGACTCTCAGCCACGATTTAAAACATATCGACACCATTCGTCGTGAAGTGGGAATGGTGTTTCAACAATTCAATTTATTCCCCCATCTGAGCGTAATCAAAAATATTACCTTAGCTCCAACTTGGGTACGTCGTTTACCCAAACCCAAAGCTGAAGAATTAGCAATGCAACTTTTAGAAAGAGTGGGAATCTTAGAACAAGCACAGAAATACCCTGGACAACTTTCAGGAGGGCAACAACAACGAGTTGCGATCGCTCGTGCTTTAGCAATGCAGCCTAAAATAATGTTGTTCGATGAACCTACTTCCGCTTTAGATCCGGAAATGGTACGAGAGGTACTCGATGTGATGCGAAATCTTGCTAGGGAAGGGATGACAATGGTAGTAGTAACTCATGAAGTGGGATTTGCTCGTGAAGTTGCCGATAGGGTAGTTTTGATGGATGGGGGAACACTTGTAGAAGCAGCTACACCGGATGACTTTTTTTCTCATCCCCAAGAAGAGCGAACCCGTAAATTTTTATCCCAAATTCTTTGACAATACTTCCCATAATCAAAAGTCGGGTTTTTCCTTGAATATCCCTCCCATAGCCTTGATTATTCTCAAAACCCGACTTTGAAACCTAACGAAAATTTACCAAAAACATACTGCTAATATTGCCGAACAAAGTAACAATTGTTAATCTCTACATTAGTTACATAAGCGGGATAAAAAAGTAGTCCAGAATATGCAAAACCGTAAATCATCGATGAATGGGAGGTTCACAGGTAGACAAAGGTTCAGATTTAAAATACTAGTAATTTTACTGTGTATTCTAATTCCCTTACAATTGTTAGCAAATCAACAAAGTAACTATACAATTCATTCCCAACAAAGCTTCAATCAACCTCAATACTACCCTTTGACACAAAGCGTTGATTCAAAACTTTATCAACCTATTGATAACTGGGTAGGAAGACTAATTTTACCCCAGAAAGAAGAAATAGAACAAATAAAAGATGATTCCGACTGGGTATGGTTTGAAGTTCAACAATCACCACCAGAAATCGGAAATCTTATAGGAAAAATAGTCAGATTGCAATGGAAAAATCAACAGCAGTTAAAATCCTACGTAAAAGCAGTCACTAGAGATGTTAAATTTACATCTGCAACTATTGCAAGTCAGAAACAAGGAAATATCCACCCCGAACGCTTAAATAATCGTTCCCAAGTCAAACCGCTACAATCCCTTGCAGGTGCAAGACCAAAGGATGATGTAATTGTTACTTTAGATAATGCGGAAGTTATAGAAACTAATAATCAGCAAATCTTACAAATTAATGAAGAACCCGTTCTGGCAACCGGACGTTTTTATGGTTTAGTTAAAATAATTCGACCGAATAACAACAAATTGGGATTTTTCCAAGTTCGTCACTATAATCGGGAATCGGCTAAATTCGACGGTGCGGAAGAAACGGTTTATATTCCTCAACAGGTTGTAGATACCAGGAATATTCCTCCATCAACATCCGACAAATTAGAAGCATCACCCGCAGGAAACGCCGGATGGTATATTTACGGAGCTAAAAATAATCAAGGTGTATTTGTTGTCCAAGCATTAACCCCGCGTTCCTTGTTACAATTACAACCTGATAAAATAATTTTGGGAACGGAACCGGGACTCAATTATGTAAAACAATCTTGGGACATTGCAGCTACAGACAAAGGTAAAATAAATAAAGTTTTAATTGACCCCAGCGCCACTGAATCGCAACAAACAATTTCTCAATGGCAAGAAGGTGATAAACTAATCATCTTAAACCTTTTCGGTGGTATCGGTGGCGAAAAAGCCGAATCCTTGGGTGTACCACAAACCATTACCGGACACTTTGCCTTTGGTATCGCCGAAATAAACCGCAGCCCCTTCACTAAAGAATTAGAATTTAAAATCAAGTATGATCAAATTTACGCTCATAACTCCGATGGAATAATTTCCGGAACGCAAACTTGGGCAAACTACATGGGTAACTTACAGTGGGGATGGCTCCCGACTCGTCCCGTTGTCGATATTCTCGTCAAATTCGACCCAGTTATCCAAGATTATAACTTTGACGGTATCACCATCTCACCACTAAATGAATTTTTACGTCAGTTACAAATTATGATGGCACGCTATCGCGTGGGAGATGGTACCGGAAATGCTACCGTAACTCCAGCAGCTTCCTGTATTCAAGACTCCTCCCAAGCACTTTACACCGCGATCGCAATTATCAAAAATCTTGTAAAATCAAATCCGACAATTCAAAGTTGGCTACAAAATCATCCCAACCATCCGCAAACCTTGCGCTTCAGACAACTTAAGACTTTGGGTTCAGCTTTGGAACGTTCTCTAGCTCCCTTGGGAATAATACGCGCCGACTGGAAAAGCAATATAGATACTTTAGCAGGAATCGGCGACACGAAAGAACCTTTTAGAGACCCCAGCATCTGGGCTGGATTGACAACTTGGCGGACAATAATGCCAAGACAAGCACAAGACGAGTTAGCTGCTTTATTCTTAAAACAAGGTGCAAAATTGTGGTTTCTCCAAACTTATCAAGTAGGAGGATGGAATCCACAGATTGCACCTCTAGCACCTACACCCCTATTCGGACAAATCAAACTTCCTTTTACCAATGTGCCTCTAATTTCCATCATTCTCAATCGCATCCTAGCTTCAGTATTCATTCCAGCTTGGCATGATTGGTTGATTGTCAGTTTGGCTTTGTTAATTTATGCAGCCATTGCTATACCATTCGGCTTTTCCAGGGGATTTTTACACTTACAGGTATGGTCAACTAAACCCATCCACTATCCATTCTTAACATTACGTTGCTTACTAACACCTGCAATTACAGAAGAATTGTTCTTCCGAGTTTTATTTCTTCCCCATCCCACCGAAGTAGTCAACTGGTCAAAATGGAGTATATGGGCAGGATTGAGTCTGTTAATATACGTTATTTATCACCCTTTAAATGCCAAAAGTTTTTATAAAGATGGATATCCTACCTTTTTTGACCCGATTTTCCTGATTTTAGCAACCCTCCTTGGACTTACCTGCACCATCACCTATGCTCTCACAGGTTCGGCATGGAGCATCATTTTCATCCACTGGGTAGTAGTACTACTGTGGTTGGTTTATTTCGGAGGAATCAGCAAATTGGAGGGCAGTTGACAGTTGACAATTTAGCTAAGTACTTAGAAAAAATTAATTGTATATTTGTCATTGCGAGTGAATGCTTCGCTGTGGCTCGCAATGACACAAATATTTTTGTCCAGCTACTTACTATTCGATTGCATTAGTTCTGATGGGTTAAATATTTGTAGTGCGAGCATCTTGCTCGCTAGCCAATAGCGAGCAAGATGCTCGCACTACGAATTACTAATTACCCACCAAAATTAATGAAAACGACCACTACACTAACTCTTCACTCCTAACTCCTAACTCCTAACTCCTAACTCCAACTCCTCCCCATTCTTGGACGAGGAAATAACAAGATAAATTTATAATTATTAAAAAATTATTAATAACATTAATTTTTGTAAAATCCATGACATTTCGCAAAATAGGTAATAGACTAAAATCGTAGTAGAAAAGCAAATTTATTGGAGTGCCATCTAGCTTTAGTAATAACAAAAAAGCGGCTTATTTTCGATAAGTTATATCTAAAGGTACTACTATCTAAAAAATAGGCAATGTAAATTAAATAAATGAAATTTATTTTGATTTTGTACCACAAAAAGTTAAATATCGGGAACTTGATATTATTTTTGTGTTTCTATAGTAAACAGGAAAGTTTATAAGCAAATGGTGAGGTAAAATAATTAATATCAAAAGCATTTTCAAATAAAATATATCTAAATGCTTTTGTCGTGTTTTGGTCGGATTACTAAGAACAATCTGAGGGGAAACTAACAATAGTTATGTTAGAAGCAATTCATAATTTTACAGAATTAAATAATCAATCTAAAAGTCAAAAGCAAGGAAATAAGCCGAAGTTTGACTTTTTACAGCCTTTACGTCAATGGCTAGATTCTCTAGAAATTCATAATCGAAAATTAGCACATTTTATTGCTAAATTAATACCGGCAGACTGTCCGTTTGAACGAGATATTGTATTACTTGGACGGAAAATGGCTCATATCCCACCTTTGTGCAAAATAAATCCACTTTATGAGCAGTTTATCGGTTTGCGTTTTCGGGCTTTATGTTATTTGGTAGACCAGTGTGGTGAGGATATCCAATCCTACTGTTAAAAATTAGTTTAATTATTGAGTGTCATGCTTTTTAAAAGTATGACTCTCGATATATTTGTATTTTTAATTTGGGTTTTAGCAGAAGATTACTTATTTTAAAAAACCGCAGAGAACGCTGAGGACGCTGAGGAAAGAAGTAGAGAGGTATAATTAGTTTTTAATCTAGATTTTATCAGTTAATTAAATGTAGTTTGTCGAGATATTTTTGATGAAGATTTAGAAAGATAAATGCTGGGATGGCTAATAAATGATGGGAAAGTTATTTAAACTAATTGGGTCTCAAAGTAATAATCAAATCCTAATTCAAAGATTCAAATCTTTACTAACTAAATTTAATAAAGCTTATACGTTAATGTGTCAACTCAATTGCTGAAACGGTATCATTAGAAAATTAGCTCGGAAAATTATCAAAAATGTTACTGCATCTTAGTACCTGGCAAGAAGTTGAAGCTTATCTACAGCAATCTCAAGGTATTATCTTTCCTATTGGCTCTACAGAACAACATGGACCAACGGGATTAATCGGTACCGATGCAATATGTGCGGAATCCATTGCTCGTGGTGTTGGAGAAGCGACTCAAGCGATAGTAGCACCAACAATTAATATTGGCATGGCATTGCACCACACTGCTTTTCCCGGTACGATTAGTTTGCGTCCTAGTACCATGATTCAAGTTATCAAAGAATATGTAACTTGTTTAACTAAAGCTGGTTTTACCAAGTTCTATTTTATCAACGGACATGGCGGTAATATGGCTACTCTCAAAGCGGCTTTTTCCGAAACATACGCTGATTTGACAGATTCCCAAATTCCCAACGCGGACAAAGTGAAGTGTAAACTGGGTAACTGGTTTATGTGCAGTACCGTATACAATTTAGCTAAGGAATTATACGGTAATCAAGAAGGCTCTCACGCAACTCCTTCCGAAGTCGCGCTGACGCAATATATTTATCCAGAATCGATAAAACAAGCCGAGCTATCAGAAGAAGTCGCCAGCGGACATAAAATTTACGGTGCTACTGACTTTCGTAAACAATATCCCGACGGCAGAATGGGTTCAAACCCCGCTTTAGCGACACCCGAACACGGTAAACAATTTTATGATGCAGCAGTTAAGGAGTTGAGTAACGATTACCTCAAGTTTTTAAATGAGGAGTGAGGAGTGAGTACCACCGGAGTTAGTTGATGGTTGATAGTTGATGGTTATTCTTTATTTCCCCCCATCCCCTTGTCCCCTTGTCCCCTTGTCCCCTTGTCCCCTTGTCCCCCCCATCCCCCCATCCCCCCATCCTTACCTAACGACGTGCAATATCACCTTCACGAGCTGCACGCTGTACTGCACCAGCAACTACGCTCGATACTCGTTCGTCGAAGACTGAGGGTATAATGTGTTCTTTGTCAAGGTCGGAGGGTTTAACTAAAGAGGCGATCGCGCTTGCTGCTTCAAGGCACATTGCTGTGGTGATGGTGGCTGCACGACAATCTAAGGCACCGCGAAAGACTCCGGGGAATGCTAGTACATTATTAATTTGATTTGGGTAATCGCTGCGCCCGGTAGCAATGACGGCAACGTCGTCTTTAATTAATTCTGGCTGAATTTCTGGAATGGGATTAGCCATTGCAAATACGATGGCATCTTTATTCATGGTTTTTACCATGTCTGGTGTTAAGACTCCTGGAGCGCTAACACCGATAAATACATCCGCACCTTTTACCGCATCAGCTAGTTTTCCCTGGGTTTTTACGGCGAATTCTCGCTTTTCTTGGTTCAAATCATTGCGGTTGCTCGAAACAATACCTTTGGAGTCACACATCCAAATTTGTTTTGCATGGGAAGAGCGAAGTAACTTGGCGATCGCCACTCCCGCAGCTCCAGCACCATTGATCACAATCCGGATTTGATCTATGGGTTTTTGGACTAACTTCAGAGCGTTGAATAATGCAGCTAAGGTAACGATTGCGGTACCATGTTGGTCATCGTGAAACACCGGGATATCTAATTCTTCCCTCAATCTGGCTTCAATTTCAAAGCAACGAGGTGCAGCAATATCTTCTAAATTTACACCTCCAAACACCGGAGCAATATTTTTCACTACACTGACAATTTCATCTGTATCCTGTGTTGCCAGACAGATGGGGAAAGCATCGATACCGGCAAATTCTTTGAATAACAAAGATTTCCCTTCCATGACTGGTAAAGCAGCTTCCGCACCCAAGTTACCCAATCCTAATACAGCACTACCGTCGGTAACAATCGCCACCATATTTTGCTTAATAGTTAAGTTATAAACTTCCTCTGGATTTTGAGCAATCGCGCTGCAAATCCTCCCTACACCAGGAGTGTAAGCCATTGCTAAATCGGATATACTCTTAAGTTGAATTCTACTGGCAATACTAATTTTACCGCCGCGATGTAAATTGAAGGTGCGGTCATAGACATTTATCACCTTGATTACCGGCAGCGCTTTTACAGCTTGAATAATATTGTCCGCGTGTTCCGTACTTGCAGCATCAACAGTGATATCACGAATTGAAACTTGTCTGCTTTGTTCAATCAAATCAATTTGACCGAGATTTCCACCACTCGCTGCGATCGCGTTGGTAACGCTAGCAAACATCCCGATCCGATTGGGAATTTCTAAACGTAGAGTTAAACTAAAACTAGAATTGGGTGTAAGTTCTGCCATTGTAATCAGTAGATGACGAAATATTAACTTAGCTTATAATAATTGACATATCAATCTAACTCAGAGCGCACCATCCATACTAAAATCCCTAACAACTTTTCCACTGGGGGAATTAAGTATTCTGTCAAATCAATGGTTATGGTAGTATTTTCTAGTTTCAAAAAATTCCATAAATTTCCACTGGTAACGCTTCCATATACAGTTGAAATAGATTTATTATTCTCCGCATTAAATTTCTGTGCTGCAATCATGGAAGCAATACAATGTCCCAAACCACCTTTAAGATTTTCTTTCTTCGCTTCTATGATTACTATTGCTGGAGCTTCAATAAATAATTGTTCGGGAGAAAGACTGATGAGAAAATCACAAAATCCCGTTAATCCCGCAGTTGCATCAACATTAAATTCTTCACCAGAAAAAAAGCTGATTTCTCGATTCAGAAGCTTTCTTATTTCAAATAAAATTGGACTGATAATCAGTTCAGAACGTGCCTTTTCGGAACCCATCGCAATTGCTAGAGGAATACTTTCTTCTAAAAATTCACTCAAATAGCAACTTGGTGACACAGGTTCAATTTCTGGAAGAAAATGTTTACCTTCTACCAATGTTAAATTGAACTTTTGCTTTACTTTGGAAATAGTGAAATCTCTGTAAGACATTTAAAAAAATAGAAAAAGAGATGAAGTTGCTTTGAAAACGTTATATTACGATTTTTTCTTTTTTCCTTTCCCCTGACGATGAGTTGCTGCTTTTGTTAATAAAGATTCTGCGAAAGCTACAGCATCGGAAGCTGATTTTCCACCTGCTAACTGTGCTAATTCATCTCGTCTTTGATCTAAGTTATCCAAAGCTGTAATTCTCACGACAGTGCGTTCTTCGCCATGTCCGTTGTCTTCTTTACTACCTTTAATTTGATTAACTACTTGTTTCTTAACGTGAAAATGCCTGTCTGCCATTGCTGCTACGAGGGGTTGATGAGTAACACACAATACCTGAAACTGCAAACTTAATTGATGCAATTTTTCGGCGATCGCCTGTGCAACTCTTCCAGAAACACCGACATCAATTTCGTCGAATACCATTGTTCCTGGGCTATCTGAAGCTGAAAAACTAGCTTTCAACGCTAGTAAAAACCGGCTCATTTCACCACCAGAAGCGGTTTCTGATAACGGTTGTAGCGGTTCTCCGGGATTGGGACTAAACAAAAAGCCGATTTTATCGCTGCCGTTTGCAGTTGGGGGAATGGGTGCTACCTCAACTTTAAATTGCACTTTGTCCATTGCTAAGGGTTTGAGTTCCCGGATAATTTCCGCTTCTAATAAAGCAGCTGTAGCGCTACGCAATTTCGTTAGTACTTGACAATGAGATGTGAGTTCTTCTAAGCGTTCAAGTTCAAGTTTTTCCAAACTTTCAATGGATTTTTCACCATCATTAAGTTCCTCTAACTGTGCTTGAATTCGATTATAATGTTCGATGACTTCAGCAAGTGAGGGACCGTATTTGCGACAAATTTGCTTTAATTCGCGAACTCGTTCTTCGACTTCTTCCAATCGTTGTGGATCTGCTTCTAAACCATCTCCATAAGCATTCATTTGTCGAGCTACTTCTGTAACGGCTGTTTGAGCATCCCTAATTAATTCCAACAGCGGTTGCAGTTCCTCAGTATCGAACTCTACCATATTCATCAATGTAGATTCGCTATCACCGAGCAAATCACAAACGGTGGAATCTCCGCCGTCGTTTTGATACAAAGCTTGGTAAACTTTGTAACTCATCTGTTGTAATTCAACTACATGATTCAGACGTTCTTGCTCTTGTAAAAGCTTTTCGAGTTCGTTGGGTTCGTTAAGATTAGCATCTCCCAATTCTTTAGCTTGATAAGTCAGCAAATCAAGTTTTTGTAAGCGTTCCCGTTCGGAAGTGCGACGATGTTCTAACAACGAATGTGCTTCCTGATAACGGTTAAAAGCCCCAGCCACCAAGGAACGTTGCTTCCCTAATGCATCACCGCCATAGGAATCGAGCCAGTTGCGAACCTTTGCCGATTGTCCCACCTCTACAGTTTGTCCTTGGGCAGTAATTTCCACAAGACGTTCCCGCAAAGCGTTCATTAATTGGCGATTGACCAAAACACCATTGACTCGCGAGCGACTGCGGATATTACTAGTATTAGCGGTAATTTCACGACTGATAACTACTGAATTTTCATCAAGTAAATCAATTTCCTGTTCAGTTAACCAAGCAGCCAAAGCAGAATGAGAAGTAAAAGTACCTTCAATCATCGCTCGTTGACTGCCAGTACGAATTACACGACTAGAGACTTTTCCACCCAAAACAGCATCAATCGCATCCAGAATAATCGATTTACCAGCGCCAGTTTCACCAGTAAGTACATTTAACCCAGCACCGAATTCCAATTCTAATTTGTCAATTAAAGCAAAATTTTCTATATAAAGGGAGAGCAACATTCAGGCAAATTCTCCGTTAAGGCAGACGCAGGATACTTCTACAGTTTGGGATACTATAAATTAAACTTAAATAACCTTGAATAGCTACTATTCCTCCCGAACAACTGTACCAAACTTAGTTTAAAAGATCAAAGGTCAAAGGTCAAAGGTCAAAGGTTAAAGGTTAGAGGTTAGAGGTTAAAGGTTAGAGGTTAAAGGTTATGAATGAGGAGTAGTGTGAATTAAAAATTGCCTGTTATCCGATAACGGTTTTGAACCCTGCTTCAATCTCAATGTCTCGATTTTGAAATTATTCAGGTAATCATAGTGATTTGAACACCTAGACACCTGATTGACATTACACATGAGTTATTGGCTTTAACCTTTGACCTTTGACTTTTGACCTAATGAGTTACACTGATGAAAGCGATTGTTACAATACTTAACGTTTTAACTGTGACGCGGCGGTAAGTAAATGAATATCAAGACAGTTCCTCCTAAATCCACACTTAAAGAGAGAAAATTAGTGCTTGCAGATAAAGTAGATTCCACTATTGTTAAATTACCAGCTTTACAAGCAGACCGAAAGAGTCGGTTATTAGAAGCCACAACCAGCGAGCATTTAGGATTGCGCTATAATCCTCTAGGAATCGCAGCGCACTACCGAAAAAGACCTGTACAGGTTTGGCAACGTATATTCACGGTTTTAGCCCCCGTAATTAGCTTTGCCTTGGGTTTGTGGTGGGATATCAAACTTGGTAAAAACGTCAAAGCTGATCATCGTCGTGCTGTGCAATTGCGAATATTGCTGACAAATTTGGGACCGGCGTATATTAAAATCGGACAAGCATTGTCTACAAGACCGGATTTAGTTCCTCCGGTTTATTTAGAAGAATTAACTCAACTGCAAGATAAATTACCACCTTTTTCCAACGAACTTGCTTATCAGTTTATTGAAGAAGAACTTGGTGCGCCTCCCCAAGATATTTATACCGAACTTACCCCAGAACCGATCGCCGCAGCTTCTTTAGGACAAGTTTATAAAGCCAAGTTAAAAAGTACAGGTGAACAAGTCGCCGTCAAAGTCCAACGCCCCGACTTACGCGAACGCATAACCATTGATTTGTACATCCTGCGTCGATTATCGGCTTGGGGACAAAAAGCCATGAAGCAAGTCCGAAGCGATTTAGTAGGTATCCTCGATGAATTAGGAGAGCGGATATTCGAGGAGATGGATTATGTTAATGAGGGAGAAAATGCGGAGCGTTTTTTTCAACTTTATGGTCATCTAAAAGACGTATATGTCCCGAAAATATACTGGGAATATACAAATCGTCGTGTGTTGACAATGGAATGGATTAACGGCATTAAATTAACTCAAGTAGAAGAAATTGCGGCTTTGGGTATAGATGCTCGTTATTTGGTAGAAGTAGGGGTGCAATGTTCCTTACGTCAATTATTAGAACATGGATTTTTCCATGCAGACCCTCACCCTGGTAATTTATTAGCTACTTATGATGGGAAATTAGCTTATCTCGATTTTGGCATGATGAGCGAAGTTCAGCCACAGCAGCGTTATGGTTTAATTGAAGCAATTGTTCATGTCGTTAACCGCGATTTTGATGCTTTAGCTCATGATTATGTTAAGTTGGACTTTTTAACACCAGATGTCGATTTAACTCCGATTATTCCAGCATTCGCCAATGTTTTCGCTGATGCTCAAGGTGCTTCGGTTGCCGATTTGAATATTAAAACTATCACTGATGATTTATCATCTTTGATGTACGAATATCCCTTCCGCGTACCTCCTTACTATGCTTTAATTATTCGTTCTTTAGTGACATTAGAAGGGATTGCAATATATATTGACCCTAATTTTAAGGTTCTCAGTGAAGCATATCCCTACGTTTCCAAACGATTATTAACAGATCCATCTCCTGAATTAAGAGCTTCATTAAAAGACTTACTATTTAAAGATGGTCGTTTTCGTTGGAATCGTTTAGAAAACTTGTTAAAAAATGCTCGCAATTCTCAAGATTATAATTCTAGCGAAGCATTGGATCAAGGATTAGAATTTTTAGCATCGGAGCGTGGTGCTTTTATTCGTACTAAGTTAGTAGATGAATTATTTAAAGGGCTTGATGCATTAGGGAGAAATTTATTGCACAACTTTACTTATGTATTGCGTGAAAGAGTTGGTGTAACAGCGATTACCGAAACTCCTAGTGCATCTATTGAAGAACAACAAACTTTAGAACATATCCAGAATATCATCAAAATTCTGCAAGAAGGCGGTAATTTTGATTTATCAAAAGCAATTGAGGGAATTAGCAAAACTATAGTTAATCCCAATGTACAACTTTTAGGACAGCAAATTGCTTCTCAAATCTCCCAAAAAGCAGTAGCAAGAATGTTAAGGGAATTGTTGGTCAAACAATAAGTTAAAATACCCCATGAATTAATTCATGGGGTTGGAAAATTTTGCTAAAAGATAAATATATTTTTCTAGCCTTGTATTAGTTCAAGGCTTTTTTCTTCCTCAAAGATTTTTAAATTCCGATTGGTTAAATCCACTAAAGCTTCCGCTTTAAAGCGAATTACACCTGAGTTTGAATGTCGATAACGTTCACCAAGGAATACTGATAGTGTAATATTGCTTAAATCTGGATTAGAAATGCATTTGACTGTACAGACCTGCATTTTATTTTTGAAGTAAGCAATAATGCGATCGCCAACGCGAATATTTGATGCTTGAGTTTTCATACATATTATGGTAGCACCTCAAACCGATTAGGAACAAAAATTATTAATCTAGATTACATTTCCTATTCCCTCTCTTATCGTTGTTTCTGAGGGAATAACAAACCAGCTTTAATCTCTTGACCCACTGCTACTGTGACTTTACTATTACCATTAAGACAATCAATCAATAATTGATTAGCATTATAGTAGTTTTCTAAGATTTTCTGCTGCTGGGAACTGAAGTTCCAGTAAGAGTGTATATTGCGATGAAAGTAAATAGCCGTTTTTAAACGTTCTGTCCAAGCGAGATGGTTGATTTGCCACCATGACTGGAATATTGTTTCATCCCGATTTGGATCGGGAATTTCTAGTTTAAGTTGTTGTAAAGATTGCTGTAACCCAACATCAATGACAATAGTCAGAACATTGCTTAGAGCATTACTCAAAGCATGAGCATGAGCAAAATCATGGCTAGAGCCAATAGCACATTCTAAAAGCAGTTTATCCAATAACGTATCGACGATAATATCTTGATCCAGGGTACAGGGAACAGTGAAGTGAGGGACATTCAGGTGAGCTTGAGTAAGACAAAGATAAAAATCATCAGTTGCAGTTAAAGTCGGTTGGGGTATAATGAAAGATTTTTGACTTCTCCAGGTTAAAAACTCTTGGAGATCAGAATCGGATGCGACTAAAGCATCGATTTGTTGCTTCATCAATTTTACAAGGCTGTCTGCACTCCGCAACATCGCAGCAGTCAACAAAAAGACTTCGCGCCACCGAGGTTCTGTGAGATGACTAACCAGACGCTCCAAGGCTGGCTCTAATGAGTGTAAATTGTGATTAGCAACAATGTTTCGAGCCGTGAAGTATTCTTGAAATGTTAAGGAAGAAAAACAAAAAATTCCCCGCACTCTTTCCGCTAATAACCCGTGTTGCAATTCCATGGCTTTTAGCACAGCTTCACTATCTAATTGTAATTCTTCTGGCTCGGTGGGAGCATTAGCTAAATTCGTGATAAAATCACCAATATATTGTTCAACGGCTCGTTGTTCAAAAAAGTAATCACCATTTTCAAATGTCACAGCCGCAATCTGACTCATCAATTTGAGAGTTTGTGGTAGTGAAAATCCTTGATAAATTTCATCGCGCTCAATACCTTTAATTTGATCCCATTTGCTTAAAAGCACTTCTAGACACTGCTTATAGAATTCGGCTTTTTGACTGGGAAGTTGTTTTTGGCAATGGAACACCCAGCAAATCAGATGTAGAAACAAGGGTGTGGCTGCGAGTCTTCGGAATGGCAAGTTTTCGGGTAAATCCAGTTTTTCGATGAACTCAACTGCTATATCCAGTTCATCCTGGGAATTTTTCTTCGTAAATACGGAGAACCACTTCTGAGCAAATCTCACAATTTGCGATTGGCTAAACGGGGCAATTTCAACATCAGTGAAGTGTCTGAGGTTAAATGTTTTGGCAGGGGTTCGACAGGTGAGGATGAATACATTTTGGGGGTATTGATCCGAAAATCTGCGAATTTCCTTCAAAACTGCGTTGTTCTCTTGATGCTGCACTTCATCGAGTCCATCCATCAACAGTAACATTCTGCCCTCACGCAGTAGAGTTACGATGGTAGATTGTTCTTCCACCCCACAGTCGAGAAACTCAGAATTAAGATAATTTAATAAGCTGAACATTCCTGCATCTTTTGAATCCTCAGCAAAATCCTTTAAACTGATAAAAATCGGAACTAGATTCGCCGCAAAGTTTCCTTGGTTACATTCAATAGCTAGATGTTGTAAAAAAGTAGTTTTACCACACCCTGGTTTACCTAATATTCTCAGCTTAGAATGGGTTTCAACTGCCCTCATGGCTGGTATTTGTTTCTCAGAAATATCACTTAACCCAAAAGTATCAAATTCTTTACTTGTAGGATTTGGCAAATCAGATATGTCTAACCACTGTTGACTCGCAATCTCCTCAAATATATTGACATCAATGTAAATATTTTCGATTTCAACAGGACGGTTAGTATCTAATAAATGTAAACTTCCGCACTGGTGTTGAATTTTTTCTCGACGTTGCGATCGCAATTTCTTTACCAGGGTATCAATATTTTTGATAGATGAGTGTCCTGATTGAGGAAACTCGGCTGGTAAATTAGCAGCAATTTCCCGCCAATCTAGTTCTAATACAGAACAAATTTCAATAAAAGTGTAACGTTCAATCGGACGACCTGTAAAAAATCTCCAAACTGGCTGACGAGTCTTTAAATTCACTTCCCCTGCCAGGTTTTCTTGAGTCCAGCCTTTATTGGTAAAAGCTATTTTGGCTTGTTTTACTCCTGCTGAGGATGCCTGGAGCGACCGTTTTGCCACAAGAAAAAGACCTCATCCAAGTTTTTTGCTGAGATATCATCGTAGAATTTACGAATCACATTTTTATTGTAACTTGTAAGGTTTTCCTCACAACTAAGTTATAAAAAAAAATTAGTTAATTAAATTATTGATATTCTCAAGCAATGATAAAAATACTTCAAACCCTTTTCGGTTCAGAACTGTAGATAAATGTCTATAAGTTAATTTCCAGTTACACCTTGCCTCAAATAATTTACCATATTGATTATGAATTGAAAAAACAAATAGTTATCATCAATAAAATTAACAATAACTATAATTTGATTACGCTTGCTACTTTGTTTAATCAAATCAATGAAGTAATAACGATAGATAACTATATAAAGATATTACTTCATTAATATGATTAACTAACTATCCTTGACTTTGATTAGCACTTACTTAAGAAGGAAGTAACACTGTGTCAATGATGTGGATAACGCCGTTATCAGTCTCAACATCTGCTTGTGAAACTGTAGCATCATTAATTTTGACACCGTTGCTAGCATCAATTTTGACTTCTGAACCTTCAACTGTTGTAGCTGAATCTAGCTTAACCACGTCAGCAGCCATTACTTTACCGGAAACAACGTGATAAGTTAGGATTTTCGTGAGTTGGGGAATATCTTTAAGTAATCCATCTACTGTACCTTCAGGAAGTTTCGCAAATGCGTCATCAGTAGGTGCAAAAACTGTGAATGGACCTTTGCCTTTAAGAGTATCTACTAAACCAGCAGCTTTAACAGCAGCAACTAAAGTATTAAAACAACCTGCATTAACTGCGGTATCTACAATATCAGCCATTTATTTCACCCTATGTATAATTTTCTAACAGCTATTAGCATGACATTGTGCTGTTAGAAATCATGTTTGAGTAAGGGCTTGAGTAGTGTATAACTTGAATGAATTGTCTGATAACTATACAAAAGTTTACAATAAATATAATCCGACAATCATAACCAAAATCAGAATTCGGGTTTTGAGGTTACATAAACGGTGAAGCGTGTTCTTCATGGCATACAGTAAACAATAATAAAATAATCTATTGATAGCGTATAAAATGTCCAAACGAATCGTCTTTTGCGACTTTGACGGTACCATCACTGCGGAAGAAACTTTTATAGCGGTGTTGAAAAAATTTGCTCCAGAGGTTTCTCAAAAATTGATTCCTCAAATGTACGCGCAAACATTAACACTACGGGAGGGAGTTAAGCAGATTTTAGAATCAATTCCATGCTCGCGCTATCCAGAAATACTGGAATTTAGCCGTAACAAGCCGATACGTGCGGGATTCGTAGAATTTATCGATTTTTTGCAAGTTTACAACGTTCCTTTAGTTATAATTTCGGGTGGTCTGCGGAGTATTATAGAAGTTGTTCTGGGCGATTTGGTTGAGCAGGTTGGGGCAATTCACGCTGTCGATCTAGATACTAGCGGTGAATATTTACAGGTGAATTCCGAGTTTGAGCAAGGAGACGAATTAGTAGCGAAAGTGAAGGTGATGGAAAAGTATCCGAGGGATGAGAAAATTGCGATAGGTGATTCGCTGACCGATCTAAATATGTCATTGGAAGTACCAATAGTATTTGCTCGTGACCGTTTAGTAAAGTATTTAGAGGAATATTCAAAACCGTATATTCCTTGGAATGACTTTATCGAAATACGCGATTACTTAAAAGATTTGTGGAAGTAATTTTGACATTTATGCACAGTATAACTTTAGCAGACCCCCGTATTGAGTTAGTCAATGCAGCATCTCGCTTTTACCAGCAAGGTTGGATGGTGGGAACTGCGGGAAACCTTTCAACTCGTTTACCTGACGGAAGTTTTTGGATTACAGCTAGTGGATGCTTGAAGGGAGAGCTAACCCTTGATGATTTCGTTCGGGTTTATCCTGATGGAAGACTAGAATCTCCAGCTAATTTAAAGCCTTCAGCAGAAACTTGTATTCATCAATGTATATATGCTTTATTTCCAGAAGCACAAGCTTGTTATCACGTCCATTCTGTGGAAGCAAACTTAGTTTCGGGTTTAGCAGAAACAGGTAAATTACCTTTACCATCATTAGAAATGCTCAAAGGATTGGGAATTTGGGAAGAAAATCCTTGTTGTTTAATGTCTGTTTTCCACAATTATCTAAAGGTAGAGCGCATTGCAGATGAAATCAAAGAACGTTTTAGTATTACTCCTCCCAAAATACCCGCTTTATTAATTCGGAACCATGGTGTAACAGTTTGGGCAGAATCTACCGTACAAGCACGTAACTATATTGAAATATTAGAGTATATTTTTCGCTATATGGTAGCAGCACGGAAGATGGGGTGATGGGGGGACAAGGGGACAAGGGGACAAGGGGACAAGGGGACAAGGGGACAAGGGGACAAGGGGACAAGGGGACAAATCAACTGTCAACTGACTCCTGACTCCTAACTCCTAACTCCTAACTCCTAACTCCTGACTCCTGACTCCTAACTCCTGACTCCTGACTCCTGACTCCTGACTCCTAACTCCTAACTCCTAACTCCTAACTCCTAACTCCTAACTCCTAACTCCTGACTCCTGACTCCTAACTCCTAACTCCTGACTCCTGACTCCTAACTCCTAACTCCTGACTCCTGACTCCTGACTCCTAACTCCTAACTCCTAACTCCTAACTCCTAACTCCTAACTCCTAACTCCTAACTCCTGACTCCTGACTCCTAACTCCTGACTCCTGACTCCTGACTCCTGACTCCTGACTCCTGACTCCTGACTCCTGACTCCTGACTCCTGACTCCTGACTCCTAACTGTTAACCGATAACTAATAACTGTTAACTGATGATTGATAATTGGTGAAAATTGATAACCGATAACTGAATAACCGATCAATGTGTCAACTTCTGGGAATGAATTGTAACGTACCGACTGATATTTGCTTTTCTTTTGAAGGCTTTTCAGCCCGGGGAGGTAAGACTGACGATCATAAAGATGGTTGGGGTATTGCTTTCTTTGAGGGAAAGGGTTGTCGGATTTTTATGGATGCTAAATCTTCGGTTAATTCTCAAATTGCCGATTTTGTGAAACGTTATCCGATTCATTCAACTCACGCGATCGCGCACATTCGCAAAGCAACTCAAGGTAATGTTGTCTTAGAAAATACTCACCCTTTCCGTAGGGAATTGTGGGGACGATATTGGGTTTTTGCTCATAATGGGGATTTAAAAGATTTTAATCTGCCATTTATGGACTTTTACGAACCTGTGGGTAATACTGACAGCGAAAAAGCTTTCTGCTTGATTTTAGAAAGTTTAAGACAACAATTTCCCATGCTTAAACCGCCTTTAGAACCCCTGTTGACGATTCTCAAAAAAATTACTCATAAAATTGCCAGACAGGGTATTTTTAATTACTTATTAACTGATGGCGAACATTTTTTTGCTTACAGTTCAAGCAAACTTTGTTATATTGTACGCCAAGCGCCTTTTGCTGCCGCTCATTTAATTGATGAAGATGTGACGGTGGATTTTAGCGAATTAACCCGCCCTAACGATCGCGTTGCGGTGATTGCCACTACACCCCTGACAGATAACGAAGTTTGGACGCAAATTAATCCGGGAGAATTACTCACATTTTACGAGGGTGTACCCATCAAAATCATCTGAAAAAAACGTAAATAAAGCAATCATTACCAACGGTTAAAATCCTTATCCTATAAGACTTATTACTTATTACTTAGCAGTGTTTACGGAGGCTGAGTTCAGTTAGAGTAGTATAACGCACATTTTTACTACGCGCATATCCTTAACTGAACTCTCCATCAAAGTCTTGTTCAATACAAATGAGATTATTATTGCTGACTCTGCATTCGAGGAACCTGTACCCCAAGAGACACCATTAATGTTGCCATATAGAATGTCAGTGATAACCACAATAAATGGTTGTTGTGTAAGTACCAAGCCATACCGGCTATTGGCATAAATCCTAATCCCAGAGCAATCAATGCAGAATTACGGAGTCTTGCTCCTTGTTTTAATCCAACAGTATATCCTTCAAACATGAAAGCAATAGCACCACAAGTTAACAAAGGTAGTAACCAATCCCGATAATTCGTCACCGATTGGCTAATATCGGTGTGACTAGTTAATAAGCCAAAAATCGTTTGGGGAAATAAAATAGTTACTGAGGAAAATATGGATGCAATTAATACGGCTGTAAAAATAGCAACCTGTAATAACGGCATCATTTGTTGGGTTTCCCCTTTACCTTTAAAATTACCTATTAAAGATTGAGTAGTCAAACCGATGCCGTTGACTGCGAACTGACTTAAAAGTACAATTTGCAACAGCAATCCGTTTTCTGCAATTACCTCATTTCCCATCGCTGCACTGAGGTTAGTAAAGATAGAATAGGCAGTAATCATAGCCAAATAGCGGATGAGAATGTTAGTCTTGAGTGCTATACTCGCTTTAAGAGCTTGCCAATTTAACACATCTTTAATAACTGTGGGTAATACTTTCCAAGAAATAGTTGAACCGACAACCACCAATCCTACCAGCAGCGCTAAATATTGACTTAAAGCTGTAGCTAATCCCGCTCCCATGCTTTCCCAGCCCCATCGATTAATCATTACATAGTCCAGTACAACATTCGAGCAATTACCGACAAAAGAAATCAGCAACACTAGAAAATTCATCTCCCGTCCCAAAAACCAACCAATTAGGACAAAATTGAGTAAAACCGCAGGAGCTCCCCAAATCCGAGCATTAAAATAGTCAATTCCAAAGACTTCCACATCCGGAGAGCCAGCTAGAATTGCAAAACCAAATTTTTGGATGGGGTATTGTAAAATCAGGATGGCAATGGCGATCGCCATTGCAACTAAACTACTCCGCAATAATGCGAGTAAGATACCCTGTTGATCATTTTCTCCCACAGCTTGAGCGGTAATAGCGTTAGTACCGTTGCGAAAGAATTTTAAAATTCGATATAGGTAGTCGAACAAAATGCTGGCTAAAATTACCCCTGCCAAATGACGAATATCTGCCAAATGTCCGAGGAATGCAGTATCAACTATTCCAGATAAAGGTACCATCATATTCGATAGAATACTGACAGATGCTAGTCGCAAGAAGCGGGGCAAAAAGCTAGTATAGCGAGATGGAAGCGTAAAGGATAAATGTAATGAACTCATAGAAGAGGTGTTCCCAGTTGATTCCTTAAAAGGATTATTTGAATGTTAACGAAATACAGTCTCTGTTAGTAAATAGCTGTTTTGTTTAATTTAAATGACTATACTAACTTTTTTAAACCAGTCAAAGTAAAAACTATACCTTTTGTATAAAATTGTCAGTTGTAATCAAGGGAATAGGCAATAGGCAATAGGCAAGAGGCAATTATCACCTTTAACCTTTAACCTTTAACCTTTAACCTTTAATCTCTAACATCCAGACCTTTCACTGGTAATTCAATCACAAATTCCGTACCTTGTCCTAGCTGAGAAAAACATTTAATTTGACCTTGATGCTTTTCAACTACAATTTGATAGGAAATAAGTAAACCCAACCCAGTACCTTTACCGACTTCTTTTGTAGTAAAGAAAGGGTCAAAAATTTTATTTAGGATGTCTTCTGGTATTCCACAACCGTTGTCGGCAATTTTAATGATGACTTTATTGTTAATTGCTGCGGTGCTAATTTCAATATTTAAAGCAATTTTAGAAGATATGGCAGATGATGTAGAAAACTTTTCTTCTAATGCATCAATACTATTGCTCAAAATATTCATAAATACTTGATTTAGTTGAGCAGGAAAACACTCTACTTCTGGCAATTTATCATATTTTTTAATAATTTCAATTCCTGGATATTCGCCATTTGATTTTAATCGGTGTCGCAAAATAAGTAAAGTGCTATCCAATCCTTCGTGAATGTCTACTACTTTTAGTTCAGCTTCATCCTTACGAGAAAAATTTCGTAAAGAAAGCACAATTTGACTAATCCGCTCAGAGCCTATTTGCATAGAATTGAGGGTTTTTGGTAAATCTTCGAGAATAAAATCTAAATCAATTTGCTCAATTTGCTCTTGAATATCTGGTGATAGCGTTGAAGAATTTTGACGATAAAGATTGATCAGTTTGACTAAAGTTTCAGTATATTCAGTTACATAAGTTAGGTTACCAGAAATAAAATTGACAGGATTATTTATTTCATGGGCAACTCCAGCGATTAGCTGTCCCAAACCTGCCATTTTTTCACCTTGAATCAATTGAGCTTGAGTTTGTTTTAATTCTTGTAAAGCTTGAGCAAGTTTTATAGCTTGAATTGTCGTTTTTTCCAGTAATTCTGCTTGCTGAATCGCGATTCCTAATTGGGTTCCAACTTGTGCAAGTAAGTTGACTTCTTCATCTTTCCAGTAGCGCGGTTGCGAGTGTTGATAAGCAACTAATAATCCCCACAATTTATCTCCTTGAGAAATCGGCACAAAAGTTTCGTTGCGGGGTAAATTATCGTCATCATCATTAGAAAATGCTGGTTGAACAATTGGTTGGATATTAATAACAGGTTTTTCATCGTATTTAAAGGAATCTGCCACAAATTTACCTCTCCAATCGGAATTAAAACGATAAATTGCAACTCGTTCAACTTCTAATAATTCTCTTACCGCTTGAGTCGTAGTTTTGAAAATAACTTTAATATCAAGTGACTGACGAATTTTATCAACAGTTTCAGCCAAAAGTTTTTGCCGTTCCATGGCTTTTTCTCTTTCTGTCGCTTCTGCTAATTGTACTGCTTGCATCCGGACTTGTTTTAAATACGAATCTTGTTTTAAAGCAATACTAAGTTGTTCAGCAATTTGGCTGATAAATTCAACTTCTGAAGATTGCCAGTTGCGAGGATTATTACATTGATGAATACATAATAAACCCCATAATTCACCTTCTTTTAATAAGGGTGCAACAACATTAGCACGAACCTGGAATTTTTCTAAAATTTCTAAGTAGCAATGTTTAAATTCTTCTTGATGAATATCCGCGATCGCATTCACTCTACCTTGTTGATAAAGTGGTGCAAATCGTTCGCTAAAGCAATGATCGTAAATTTTTGTAGCTATAGCCGAAGTCCAACCAACAGCGACATCTTCGTAAATAAATTCTCCTTGCCAATCGCTTGTTTTGTCAAAACGAAAAACTCCTACTCGATCAACTTTGAGAAGTTGACGTACTTCTTTAACAGTATTTTTAAAAATTGTTTCTAAATCTAATGACTCGCGAATTCTGGTAATAATACCAGTTAATGCTTTTTGCTGTTCTGTTTGATATTGAGCTTCTAATAATATTTGATTATGCTGTAGAGCTACTCCTAAATTATCAGCAATTTGCCGGGTAAATTCAATTTCTTCTGTTTCCCAATTACGAGAATTATCACATTGATGGACACATAATAAACCCCATAAATTATCTCCTTTGAGTAAAGGAACAACTAAATTAGCACGGACTTGGAATTGACCTAAAATTTTCTCATGACAATCACTCAACCCTGCTGTGTAAATATCTGCAACTGCTTGTACCCTACCTTGTTGATATTCAACTGCAAATTGTTCTCCAAAACAATGGTCATAAACCTTAGCTGCAACTACAGAATCCCAATCACCAGCGACACTTTCCCAAACAAATTCTCCTTCCCAATTTTGTTGATGGTCAAATTTAAAAACTGCTACTCTGTCCGCTTTTAACATTTGTTGAACTTCAGTAACAGTTGTTTGAAAAATAGTATCTAAATCCAAAGACTCCCGAATCCTAGTAATCACTTTAGTTAATGTTTTTTGTTGTTGCGCTTGATTTTTAGCTTTAGATAATAACTCGTGCTGTCTTAATGCTATACCAATTTGCGCTCCAGTCTGGGTAATTATTTCCACTTCATCTTGAAGCCAGATTCTCGGTGCGGAGTTTTGATAAGCAGCAATGATTCCCCACAGTTTTTCTCCTTGGAAAATCGGAGCATTTGCAAAAGCTTTAGCTTCAAATTGTTCTAATAAATTTATATGAGACTGGGTTAACCCACCTTGATATATATTATTAACAGTAAATGTCTCATTGTGAGGGTAACGTCCACCTTGAGTATCTTGTAAATATACATCATTAATTATGGGTTGAACACCAACTAAAGCATTCCATTCTTCTGCAAAAGATTCAGCAACAAAATTACCACTCCAATCGGAATTAAAACGAAAAATAGCAATGCGATCTGCTTTGATTAATTCTCGTAGTTGTTGAGTTGTTGTTTGGAAGATAGTCTCAATATCAAATGTTCTACGAATTTTATTAACAATCTGAGTAATTACATTGTCACGTTGAGATTTTTGAGCTAATTTTAAAGCTTGTAATTCTAATTTACGAAAATATTCAGCTTGTTGAATCGCAACAGTAAAGTGTTCGGCTATTAACCGGATAAATTCAATTTCCGATTCTTGCCAATTACGAGTATTGCCGCATTGATGCACACAAAGCAAACCCCATAAAACATTTTCTTGTAATAATGGAACAACAAGATTAGCACGAACTTGAAATTGAGCTAAAATATCAGCATGACAATCGCTCAATCCGGCTTGATATATGTCACCAACTGCTTGTACCCTACCTTGTTGATAATGAGCCGCAAATTGTTCCCCAAAACAATAATCGTGGACTTTTTTGGCAATTACTGAATCCCAACCAGATGCAACATCTTCTGAAACAAATTCCCCTTCCCAATCATTATCAATATCAAATTTAAATACAGCTACTCTGTCAGCTTTAAGTAAAGTCCGCACCTCGGTTGCAGTATTTTGAAAAATAGTTTTTAAATCTAATGATTGTCGAATTCTCTTAATTACACCTGCAAGAGTTTTTTGCTGTTCTAGTTGCTTTTGAATTTGAACATTTGACTGTTTTTCTGATTCGGTTGAACGAGATGTCATATCTTTTATGAGTAATAAATATAAAGCTATTAACAATTAAACTTCGTCAAATAGAAATTAATCTATTATGTACTATATATAACATATACTCAATATAGGGTTATTACTAGTATTACGTAGTTATTTATAGCTAAGTAGTTTGAAAAAGTTGAATTGTCCAACATCAATTGATGTTCTAGGATTACAAAGATAAGTGGGTAAGCAGAATTAATTGTATATTTACTACTGAGTTATATCGCTCTTCCCTCTTCCCTTTTCCCTCTTCCCTATCAAACTAAAATGTTAAATTAATTTTGCACGGGTACTTACTTACATATAAAAAAATGAACAGTTCCACCGAACAAATTTGGCAAAAACCACCACAACCGATCAACCAAATCCTCGAAGCACCTCCTTCACCGCAAATTCGTATTTCTCCTGACAGACACTTGATGGTAGAGTTGGAACAATCACAGTTAGTTCCTATCGCTTTACTAAGAGAACCGGAAGTTGCTGTAGCAGGGTTTCGTTTGAATCCACAAACTAATGGTCCGGCTCGTCACAATACTTACTATAGTATGAAGATTAAGTCAGTAGATTCTCCTGATCAGGTGACAATCATAGAATTACCAGAAAATCCCCGCATTAGTTTTGTCAAATGGTCTAGAGATAGTCAAAAATTAGCATTTACCCTGACTCAAGCAACAGGTTTAGAACTTTGGATTTTGTACGTAGCAGATGGAAGTATCCAACGTTTAACCGAACCTGTACTCAATGCTGCTTATGGAACTCCCTACCGTTGGCTTGACGATGAAACGTTAATTTGTAAATTTGTTTCTAGCAATCGCGGTGAATTACCAACCGAATCTAACATTCCTCCTGGTCCTTTAATTCAGGAAAACTTAGGTAGTAAAAAACCAACCCGCACCTATACAAATTTACTTAAAAATGCTCACGATGAAGCATTATTTCAATATTATCTAACTTCAACCTTAGAAAAAATTACTCTTGAAGGAAACCATAAACAATTAATTTCACCTTGTCTAATTCACGAAATAGTCCCTTCCCCCGACAGTAATTTTATTTTAATTTCTACCATACACAAACCGTTTTCTTACCAAGTCCCCGCAGCACGTTTTCCTAGGAATATATATGTAATTGATCATAACGGAAACCATATTTATCAAGTAGCAGATTTACCTCTTGATGAAGAACGTTCTATTAAATTTGATGCAGTCCGTAAAGGTAGAAGACGCATATCCTGGCGTAGTGATGTAAAAGCTACATTAACTTGGGTAGAAGCACTAGATGAAGGCGACCCAAATATAGAAGTTGGCGATCGCGATGCTTTATTCATTCTAGAAGCACCATTTACCGCCACCCCAACCCCATTATGGAAGTCGGAATATCGCTTTAATTCAGTAGTTTGGGGGTGTTCAGATGCAGCGCTGGTGTATGAAAAATGGTACGATACTCGTCGTTATAGAACTTGGCGAATTTACCCAAATCATCCACAAACACCACCAAAACTACTATTCGACCGCAGTTTTGAAGATAAATATAACGCTCCCGGAACACCCATAGTCAAGTTAGGAGATTATGATTACCAAGTTCTCCGTTTTGCGCCCGACGGTCAAACTATATACCTCAGTGGAAGGGGTGCATCACCCGATGGTGTATATCCCTTTTTAGATAGTTTTAATTTAGAAACCCAAGAAACCCAGAGGTTGTGGCAATGTCAAGACCCTTATTATGAAGAAATATTTGCTGTACTTGACGACAAAGCCCAAAACCTGATTACCATACGTCAGTCTCAAACCGAACCACCAAACTTGATGCGGTTTTCTCGTAACGATAACTATAAAAAGATACTCTCCAATTACCAAGACCCCGCACCGCAATTAGCAGGAATTCATAAAGAACTAGTCCAATATCAACGAGCAGACGGAGTGCAGTTATCAGCTAAATTATACTTACCTCCCGGTTATGACCTGGAACGAGACGGTCCCTTACCTACAATATGTTGGGTGTATCCCGAAGAATTCAAAGACAAAGAATTCGCTGGACAAATCACCACAGCCGAGAATACCTTCAGCCGTCCTAGTCGTGCTTCTGTATTATTTCTATTAACTCAAGGATATGCAGTACTTTCCGGTGCAACCTTACCTATAATCGGTGAAGGAGAGAACGAACCCAACGATACTTATGTTGAGCAATTAATAGCCGGAGCGCAAGCCGCTGTTAACTATGTAGTTGAACGTGGAATTGCAGACCGCGAACATATCGGTATCGGCGGACACTCCTATGGTGCATTCACCACCGCAAATTTACTAGCCCACACGGAATTATTTTGTATGGGAATTGCTAGAAGTGGGGCTTATAACCGCACCTTAACACCATTTGGTTTTCAAGGAGAACAGCGTAATTTTTGGGAAGCACAACAAACTTACATAGATATGTCACCTTTTACCTATGCATCCCAAATTAAAGCACCATTATTATTAATTCATGGTGAAAACGATAGCAATCCAGGTACATATCCTTTACAAAGTAAACGTTTATATGAAGCACTCAAAGGTAATGGTGCTATTGTCAGATGGGTAGAATTACCATGCGAAACCCATAGTTATCGTTCCCGTGAAGCAGTCTGTCACGTACTTTGGGAAATGGTTAACTGGTGCGATAAATATTTAAGAGTTAAGAGTTAAGAGTTAAGAGTTAGGAGTTAGGAGTGAGGAGTGAGGAGTTGGGAGTTAAGTACTCAAACAGAATTAATTACATACTAATATTTTCTATTTCCTATTCCCTATTGCCTATTCCCTATCGTGACAATTAAAACTTTTGCATCTGATTACTAATGGGGTCAAAATTCGGAGTAAAATGAGTACTGTCATCGTAGCAAGCTCTAGTAAGATTGGCTCCATAAATTTTAATATACTTAAGTTTGGCTCCCCGGAGATTGGCATCTTTGAGATTTGCACCGCTCAAGTTAGCTCTGGTCAAATTAGCATTCGCTAAATTAGCACCCCCTAAATTTGCTCCCCACAATTTCGCTTTCGCTAAATTAGCATTTGTTAAATCGGCTGCAAATAAATTGATTCCCACTAAATTCGCTCCAATCAATTTAGCAGAACGTAAGTTAACTGCTGTAAAATCTCTTTCCCCTGCGTCATAACGTCGCTGTAATTCCTCAGCATCCATATTTACTTAATAGATTTCTGAACGTATTTTAATCTTATAATATTATTTTGCTGTAAAAAATATTAACTTTCTAAATCTAATGTATTATTCCTTTTTCGGCTTGATGATTAGTGATTTGAAGGAGTATAGAAAAATAATTATACCAGTAATTTGTTTAGCGTATTAGAAGTAGTTAAAACAATTTACAATTACTCTAACAAGTTATTTTATGAAGGTAATTAATTATTATCAGGACTTACGTAAGTGTCACAATAACCAGTTGGTGCGTGACACCACAAACTTGATTGCTTCGTTGAAAATCACTTGAAGGTTCTCTGTTGATAACTTCCTAATCTCAAATAAGTACCTATGCCTTCATTAATTAGACATTTCTTTTAGGCAGGGAATAGGGAATAGGCAAAAGGGAACAGTAATATAACTGAGTAGTAATTATATAAATAATTTTGCTTAAGTACTTATCAATAAATTCCTGGTAATCAATAAATTACCACTCTTTAAGAATGCTGCATAAGTGCTAATCAAAATTAAAAACCGCTTTAAAAATTGATCGTGTGGGATTTAACTTATCGTTTCACAATGCATCTATCTGAAGTTATAAAAAAAGAAAATCGATTGGAAGTAGTGTTTTGATCATTAACTATCTAAAATCAATTCTGATAAGGGGAAACAAGTCGCATTTCTCAAAGAAACACGACTTCTGGGTGTAAACGAGGAATAAAAAATAACTATCATGGGCTATCAACCAATCGAAAATTATGGCATCATCGGCAATATGTATACCACCGCTTTGGTGGGAATGAATGGCTCAATTGATTGGTTTTGCTACCCCAGACATGATTCTCCTAGTATTTTCGCTGCCATACTCGATGAAAACAAAGGCGGACATTTCAGCATTTCAGCTACAATTTGCGATCGCGCTCACAAACAATTTTATTGGCCCGAAACTAACGTTTTAGTCACCCGTTTTCTCGCTGATTGCGGTGTCGGACAAGTGATCGATTTTATGCCTGTCGGATTATCTGAAGGCGAAGACGGTTATCATTGGTTGATCAGACAGGTAAGCGGCATACGCAGCAGTATGAAGTTTCGTATGGAGTGTTATCCTGCTTTTAATTATGCTCGCGATCGCCATTCGATGGAACTTAGTGAAGGTGGTGTAATTTTCAAATCAGCCGATTTAAATTTAGGATTGATAACTGATATCCCTCTTCAGGAGGATGACAAAGGCGTTTTTGCAGAATTCACTTTGGCTGCTGGTGAATCGGCAGTATTTATATTACGTGAAATTGATTGCGAACAAGGTTGTGGTTTACCGCTGAATCCAGAGGAAACTAGGCACGTATTTGAACATACTGTAGATTACTGGCACCAGTGGATTTCTAAGTGTACTTATAAAGGTCGATGGCGAGAGATTGTAGAGCGTTCGGCGTTAATGTTAAAATTACTTACCTACGAACCCACAGGAGCAATTATCGCAGCCCCGACTTGCGGTTTACCCGAAACTTTGGGTGGTGAACGTAATTGGGACTATCGTTACAGTTGGATTCGCGATGCTGCTTTCACTCTTTATGGATTGATCAGAATTGGATTTACAGAAGAAGCAGGACATTTTATCGATTGGATTATATCCCTTTGTCCCTCCGATTCAGAAGCAGATTCGCAATTACAGATAGTATATGGTATTGATGGTAGAACAGACCTTAAGGAAGAAATTCTAGACCATTTAGAAGGATATAAGGGTTCTTATCCTGTTCGCATTGGTAATGGTGCTTACGATCAAACCCAACTTGATATTTACGGCGAGTTGATGGATGCGGTTTATCTTTATGATAAGTATGGAAGCCCGATATCTTACGACACCTGGATTAACTTACATAAATATATAGACTGGGTTTGCGACAATTGGCATATAAAAGACCACGGTATTTGGGAAACCAGAGATGCAAAACAAGACTTTGTTTATTCCAAATTAATGTGTTGGGTAGCAATTGATCGAGGTTTACGTTTAGCTCAAAAACGTTCGCTTCCGGCAAATCGTGAAAAATGGCTGAAAGCTCGCGATGACATATACATGAGTATTATGGAAAAAGGATGGTGCGAAGAAAAACAAGCTTTCGTGCAATATTACGGTAGCCATACCTTAGATGCCAGCAATCTGATCATGCCCCTGGTACTTTTTATATCACCAACCGACCCCCGAATGCTCAAAACACTCGATGCCATTATGCGATCGCCACAATCCGGAGGGCTTTTATCCAATAGTTTAGTATATCGTTACAACACCGAAGACTACAAAGACGGGTTAGACGGTGAAGAAGGAAGCTTTAATTTGTGTACATTTTGGTTAGTAGAAGCCTTAACTCGTGCAGGAAAAGGAGGGCATACTGAACGTCTTGAGAAAGCAAGATTAATATTTGAAGAAATGTTAAGTTATGCTAACCATCTGGGATTGTATGCAGAAGAAACAGGCACGAGCGGTGAAGCATTAGGGAACTTTCCTCAAGCCTTTACCCATTTATCATTAATTAGCGCCGCTTATAATTTAAATCGTTCGATTTGATCAATTTGAGAAAATCGCGGCAATATAGAGATAGAGCTATTGAATTTAGGTAATAAGTTATGTTTCCTTTCTGGATAGATTCTTGCTGCGGTACTGATAATTTTTCTACTACAAGACATCAAGAGAATAAATTAAGATTTCTTAAGTTTATGAGAGACAATATAGAGGCAAGATTAGCCGCTGTGAATGCAGCCATTGAAACTATCGAACGTCAGATCAGCCGAAACCGCGATACTGTTTAAGAAAAGTGAGTTGACAGTTGACAGTTGACAGTTGACAGTTCTTATTTATTTCCCCTTGTTATCCGAACTTAACTGGTTCCCAGTTGAAGCCTGGGAACCTTTAAATCTAAATAAACATATTTGTCATTGTATAACGCTCACATTGAGATAAGTTTTTATTAATTCGTCCTTAACTTTCTTATTCTGCTCTATGGTAAAAAACGCAAATAAAACTCAAATTAAAAATAACGTAATTTCCTTATAAACATTCACCAAAATTTAGCCCACGAAGGTGGGCTTTGTTTTTATAGCCCCAGACTTCTAGTCTGAGGGGCTTCAGGCATTTAAAAACCTCTCCCCATCTCCCCATCTCCCCATCCTCCCATCCCCCCATCCCCTCATCCCCTCATCCTCCAATCTTTTTCAAACTAGCCATTACCTGACACTTTTGCAAAACTCTAATCAAACTTTGCGCTTGGAGTTTATATAAAGGTACAGGTAAAGTTTGAGGTAAATTATTGATTAAATCTCTCGCTTTATTGAAGGGATAATTAGAATATTTGACAATTTGATTTGCACCTTCAAATTTAGATTCTTGGGTAATTGCACTTTCAATTACGATTTGCCAATGTTTAGGATAAATACCAATTCTACCTGCTTCCATTCTTTTTAATCCGTCGATGGTTGCGAGTACAACTAAACGAATACCTGGTTGTATTTTTCTGTATTCTTTGGGCATGATTTCCGCAGGAATCCCTGGTTTTTGGTATAGAATTGGTACGACTCCATAACCATAAGCAATTTCTGAAAGTAGTAAATCATTTAAGGTATCAACTTCCGTAAATTGATATTCGGTGACTAAAATTGTTTGATTGTGAAGTCGGAATAAGTCGAGAATATTTTCACCAAAAGCTGCTCCGGCAAAAGCTTCTGATGCTACTGCATAAGCTGATATTACTTGAGCGCTGGGTAATATTTGAGCTAAATTTTCACTCAAACGTTGTCCGAAGGTACGAATTACTAAGTTTGTTTCAGGATTGATTTTTCGAGTTTTTAACGCTATTTCCACATTCAACATTTCGTCTTCAGTAGTTGCAATTATACTCTTGGCTGTGGAAAGATTTACCTTAGCTAAAGATTCATTTAAATCACCTTCAAATAAAGTTATATCGGGTAATTTATTGTTATCGAAGTCATCTTCTAAAGCAATTCCCACTACAGGTTGATAAAAATCTTTTAATATTTTTGCAACCGTAGTTCCAACCCTTTTAATACCAATAATTACTATATGTTCTGCTTCGGGAACTTCAGTGCGTCTTTTAGAAAATAGAAATTTAGTAGATAAAAGTTTTTCGGTGGCTAAAGCGTATAATACTCCGACAAAAGCAGTTCCAGCTACAGCTAATCCGAGCGCTACAATTTGCTTAACTACAGATTTTGTAGTTACACTATACAAGAAATCTGGATACCCGCTTAAAAGTAAACTGATTGTGATATAAAACGCATTGAGGTTCTCCGGATTCTCATTTGCATCTAAAGAGTTAAATAATAAAGTTCCTACAACTGCTAAAAATAGGGTAACAAAAGCTGAAATAATTACTACACGGCGAACTTGAGAACTGGAATCCCAATATTCTAAAAGATGTTTTCTAATATTAGTTGGTTTTCGCCAGATTCGTTTTTGCTTACGATTGTTATTAACCGATTTTTTTTGTTGTTTTGATAATAACCTATCAAATTCTTGGACATATATCAGAGTTGCACCATCTTGAATTATTGTTTCGGAATCCCAATCATAAAAGCAATTGAAGCTATCATCTAATTGTGGAAAATAACAAAGTAACATCCGCGAACTAGAATTTAATTCAAACAGTTGACGACGGTGAAAATTATCTCCAGAAACAACTTTATGTTGAAAAACTCCCAACCAGTTACCATCTAAGTTAAAATATCCTAAAGAATTTCCCCCCAAAGCTGCTAAAGCAAAAGATGCTGCTGATAAGTAAATTGGATCATAAGCAACAAAGTTGGTTAAATGTTCTTCTAATAATTGATTTAAGTTTTCTTTGGTTGAACGAATTACCAAACGAGCGTTTTTATTAAGTTGTCTAACTGCGATCGCAGTTTCTGCGTTGATCAGTTCGTCACTCGTGACAATGAGTACAGCACGACAAAGCTCAATTTTTGCACGCTGAAATACGCTATTATCACGACAGTCACCAATAATTAAATCATCAAGTAAACTCTCAACTTTGGGAATTTTCCAACTGTTTGGTTGTACTAATTCAATTCCGACAACTTTCACCCCGAATTGTTTCAACGCAACTACACAATGCTGTCCCAATCCTCCCAAACCGCAAACTAGAAAGCGTTCATCTGTAGACGATTGATTTTCTCCCATATATGTAATCTCTACTACTTAAAATAATTTTGGAATTAATTGCGAGGGGTATAAAATATCAAAAATATTTAGTTTTCTCGACTAAGTTTTAGTATTTTAAACTTTTACTCCAAAATATCGAGAGATTAGGTATACATATAATTTTAATCCAGTTTGTTTTTCCGCGATTACCGAAAATATTTTTAGGTTTCAGAGTAAATAATAGTTCGCAGAGAAGTCGGGTTTTTAGGAACAATATCCGTAAAACCAGAAAATTCTCATCAAAACGTAACTTCTTTTCGTCATATCAAGCCCTGGAGACGCGATACTATGAGCGTCTCTACAAGAATTTTCTTCTAATTACGAATTAACCAACTCCTTAAATTTCTCTTCTTTGGCAATTGGTTCAAAATCTGGGTCATTTACAGCATCTTCTTTATACTGTGGGTTTAAATTAATCGCTGTTTGTAGAGTTTCCACAGCTTCATTTACCTTGCCTTGATAACTATAACAAATGGCTTTATTATAATAAGCGCTAGGGTAGTTTTGATCCATTTCTAAGGCTTTATCAAAGCTAGTCAATGCTTCCTCATCTCTTTCTAATTCAATTAAAACATAACCCCGTTTATCCCAAGCTTTAGGAGTAGGATTAAATTCAATTGCTTTATCAAAAGAAGCAACAGCATCTTCATAACGTTCCAACATTTCTAAAGCTAAACCCCGATTCATCCAAGCTACACCGTCAGTCGGTTCTACTTCTACTGCTTGATCAAAAGATTCAAACGCTTCTTGATGACGCTGTAATTTCCCTAAAATTACACCCCTATCTACCCAAGCTTGATGATAATCTGGTTTAATTTTCAACGCTCGATCAAAGCCAGAAATTGCATCTTCATAACGCTTGATTCTTCCTAAACTCATTCCTAAGACAAACCAGAGTTTTTCATTATCTGGTTGCTTTTTGACAACTTTACTAAAAGCGGTAATTGCAGCTTCATAACGCTTGATTTCCATCAACGCTAAACCACGATGGTACCAACTATCCACATCCCCAGGATTAATTTCTAAGACTTTATCAAATTTTGCGATCGCGTTTTCATATTCTTTCAATTCCCACAATGCTAATCCTTGCTGATACCAAAGTTGAGCGTTATCTGGTTGTACTTCTAAGGCTTTACTATAAACGTCAATCGCTGCTTGATAATTCCCTACTTTAAATAACTCATTACCCTGAGTCACAAATTCATCAACATTGACAAATAATTGGGGATGATTTGATTTGAGTTTTTCAATTGGTTCAATTACTTTTTCTAGCTTTTGTAAGATTTCTCCAACCGCAGAAGCCGCGATTTCACTGGGTGTAATTTCGGATAGCTTTTGTAAAATTCTTTGTTTTTCAACTTCCGCATCCGATTGCACTAATTGTAATTGCTCGCTCAAAGTCGATTCCAATTTATCCAACTTATCCAAACTAGAATCTTTACGAGCGGTAATTTCCGATTGTAAAATACTCAGTTGTTCGCTTACAGTATGTTCTAATTTTTGTAAACTATCTAAAGTTTGATTTTGTTGAGATTCAAGACCTTGAGTAGAAGTTGAAATTTTAGCATTAACCTCAGCTTCGAGATTTTCGAGTAATTCCCAAGCCGAATCCTTACGAGATTGTACCTCAGATTGTAAGACAGCAAATTGCGATCGCAATTCTGTTTCCAATTGGGACAAGCTTTGCAGAGTTTGCTGTCTTTGTTGTTGAATTTGCGATCGCGATTCTGTAAGTTCGGCAGTTACGTCGGTTTCTAGATTAACTACGTGATTTTGAGTTGAATTAACTTGCTCTTGAATCAAATTTTGGGCTTGCTGCAATTCCCCATGAATTTGGGAGCGTAATTGTTCAAGATTTTGCAGCATTTCATCTTTCTGCTGGATTGCTTTCTCTCTGGCTTCAGCTTCGATATCATCAAGTTGCGGCGCAAAATCGGCTTCTAGTTTGTGTAAATTCTGTAAAATTGCATCACGATAAAGTTGAGCATCTTGTTGAAGTTGGGAAAGTTGATTAACAAACTCGGATTCTGTACCCGCAAATTTTTGTAGAGTTACGTCTTTTTGGGTTTCTAAATCGGTATGTAAATGAGAAGCCGTTTGAGCAAACTGACTTTCCCAGAGTTTCAAATTCTCGATAACTGCATCTTTTTGAGATTGTACATGAGTGAGAATCGCCGATAATTGAGGAGCGAAGTTCGATTCTAACTGCTGTAAATTATGTAATGTTTGCTGTTGCTGGGCTTGAGTAGCCGATTGCAGGTGTTGCAACTCAATTGTAAAATCGGTTTGCGATTGCTTGAGATTTTCTACCGCTAAATCTTTCTGTTGTTGTAAATCCCCTTGCAAAACATTTAACTTGGGTTTAAACTCCGCAGAAAGACTTTGTAAAGAAACCAAAATCAAATCCCGTTGCTGTTCCGCTGCTGATTGAAGTTCCTTCAAGTAACTTGCAAAATCAACTTGTGACTGCTTGAGATGTTCTACCGTATCATCCTTTTGTTGCAACACCTCCGATTGTAACCCTTTGATCTGGGGAACAAACTCAGCACTCAACCTTTGTAAATTTTGAATAATCGAATTACCTTGTTGCTGTGCATTTACCTGAAGTTCCGTCAGCTTACCAGTAAATTCCGCATCTAACTCATTCAAAGCTTGCTGAAAAACATTAATTTGTGATTCAATATCCGACAAAGCTTGTTGCTTCGATGTCGATAAATCCGCAACCAACAACGACAAAGCTTCTTGCTTACCACCAATATCTTCCCGTAAAATCTGAGCTTCATCATTCAACTCATCAACAACATTTTCCGCAGATTCAATCAGTTTTTCTACCCTTTGATTTGCGATCGCGATTCTTGCTTCTAAATCACCCAACTCCTTGAGACGAGCAGTAACCAAATTAGTCACCTCGCGGAAAACCGCACGTCTTAACAAAAATATAGCAACAATCACCCCAATCATTAATACAACTAACGTAGCGAGTAGTGTATTAAATAAAAAGGTGGTTTGACCAAAAGCCCGATTTGCTTCCGCTTGTACCTGCTCCTGAACACGCTGCTGTTCTCGTAATCGTTCCAATTCCTGTTGTGGAGTCAAGGCTTGAGCAACAACATAATTGGATTCTTGAGCAACAGGTTTATTACCAGCAACCCCAACAGACATCAAAAGAGTTGAAAGCATAATATTGCCGAACGAAACCAGAGCAAAGACCTTTAAATTAAAGCGTTCCACAACTCCCTTCCCTTGTCTGTTGGTTATTATAGTTAACGCCTATATAATAGCGGGTTTTTGGGAATGATTGGGAGATTGACAAGGGGACAAGGGGACAAGGGGACAAGGGGACAAGGGGACAAGGGGATGGGGGGATGGGGGGATGGGGGGAAATAACAATCATCAATTATCAACCTTTAACCTGACTTACCGTCCTAAACTCCTCGGATCGAGTGCATCTCTCAATCCATCACCAAGCAAGTTAAATGCCAAAACTGTTAGAATAATTACCACAGCGGGGGGCCAAATTAACCAGGGTTGCAGTACCAAAATCGAAGCGTTGGTTGCTAACGATAACATATTACCCCAGGAAGGGTCTGGTTGCTGAATACCCAAACCAATTAAACTTAATATTGCTTCCGCACCGATGAAACTGGGAATGGAAAGAGTTGCCGAAATCACAATATAGCTGGCAGTTTGAGGTAAAACGTGACGAAGAATGATATATAAAGGTTTACCACCCATAGCTCTTGCAGCTTGGACAAATTCTCGTTCTTTGATTGACAATACTTGTCCGCGAATCACCCGCGCTAAACCAGCCCAGCCAATGAAAGAAGTAATCAAAACAATTAGTATAAACCGTTGAGAACTACTTAATCCTGATGGCAACACAGCACCTAATGTAACCAAAAGATAGATACTGGGAAATGTCATCAATACTTCTACTAATCGCATAATTACGGAATCAGTCCAGCCACCAAAGTAGCCGGAAATTCCACCCACCATCATACCCAAAGGGAAAGAAATCGCAACACCTAAAATTCCAATAAATAAACTGATGCGACCACCATACACCAAACGACTGAATTCATCACGTGCTTGATCATCAGTACCCAAAAGATTGAATCTTGCTTCACCAGCAGCACCGAATAAATGTAAATTTAAAGGAATACCGGGGAATATCGTGACTTCATCCCAAATTGGTGGTAGCGGTAAACTTAATCTAAACAGCTGGTATTCGGAACCTTGGACAAATAAACGTAGCGGAGAAGGTTTGCTGTAATCTACAATAATTTCGCGTTTTCCCGTCTCTAAATCCGTATCACCTTGAGTAGTCGGGTAAATGTGAGGACCGATAAATTGTCCTTCTCTATTATTCAAATATACGCGAGTTGGTGGCAGTAAAGAACCATTTGGCTGCGAATAATATGGGTCATAAGGTGCAACAAAATCCGCGAAAATTACTGTTATGTAGAAAATTATCAGTAAAATTGCCCCAAATCGCGCTAAAGGATTTTTCTTGAGTTTTTGCCACCAGTTCATAGTTTATACAAGTTAATTGATTATGAATGTTAAAGCATAGATTATTCTTGATTAATTATAAAACCTTGGAATATTTAATAAATCTTAACTTTTTCGAGATAATTCGCGTATTTTTTTGCGGCATTCTCGTTTTGCTTGAGTTTCTCCATTGCTACGACAATTCGAGATAAATTCGTAAATTATTGCTTTAGTTAATATGGGAAAACTTAAACTCTTTTCTGATTCTTGATATTCTTCCTGATTTAATATATAAATAGTTAGTGATTTTCCGTTATAGCGCCAAAATTCTGGTACTTTTATATCTTGATAAAGTTGTTTTTTATTGATATCTGTATGAGTAATATCAACTTCTAAAACTAAATCGGGAGGTGGATCTTGATTTAAGTTTACGGTTTTTCCACGAACAATAGGTTCATTTTTTATGTAGTAACATTTATCTGGTTCTGCACCAATTTTTTTCTCTGCTATTTTGAGTGTAGTTGAAGCTAAACTCTTGATATTTAAGTTTAGTTCTTCTGTGAGAATATGAATTAATATTCCTATATTTTCGCTGCTGCTTTCATGTGCCTCTAACGGAGTCATAATTTCTAAAATACCCTGATAATAATGCACCCTTGCCGCTCGGTTTTCGCCTAGAGCATTTAAAATTTGTTCGTAAGCTTGCCAGCTAATATTCAAGACGGCAACTCGTTTTTCTGGTAAAAGTTGCTCGATATCGTCATTGTTAATTATTTCGTTAATTGTGACCATTTTTATAAAAATTATCCATTGATAATTAGTTTGACAGCCTATATATTGGAGACGTAGTAATACGCCCCGTCTCTACATTATTGAATGTTTAATCAAATGTCACAACACTCCGAATTGATTCACCTTTATGCATCAACTCAAAACCTTCGTTAATCTTTTCTATTGGCATGACATGAGTAATTAAATCATCAATATTTATCTTTCCTTGCATATACCAATCAACAATCTTCGGTACATCAGTACGTCCTCTAGCACCACCAAAAGCCGAACCTTTCCACACTCTTCCAGTAACTAATTGAAACGGACGAGTACTAATTTCTTCCCCCGCACCAGCAACACCAATGATAATACTTTGTCCCCAACCTTTATGACAGCATTCTAATGCTTGACGCATCACTTTTACATTACCAATACATTCAAAAGTATAGTCGGCTCCACCTTTAGTTAAATCCACTAAATAAGCAACTAAATCACCTTCCACTTCTTTGGGATTCACAAAGTGCGTCATCCCGAATTTTTCTGCTAAATCGCGTTTTTTGGGATTAATATCTACACCAATAATCATATCGGCACCGACCATTTTTGCGCCTTGAATTACATTTAAACCGATACCACCCAAACCAAAAACTATAACTTTAGAACCCGGTTCCACCTTTGCTGTGAAAATCACCGCACCGATACCCGTAGTCACTCCACAACCGATGTAACAAACCTTTTCAAAAGGTGCATCTTGGCGAATTTTTGCGATCGCGATTTCCGGCAATACTGTATAGTTAGCAAAAGTTGATGTACCCATGTAATGATAAAGTTTTTCACCTCCAATGGAAAAACGACTAGTACCATCGGGCATCAAACCTTTACCTTGAGTACTGCGAATAGCTTGACATAAATTAGTTTTCTGACTCAGACAATATTCGCACTGTCGGCATTCGGGAGTGTAAAGTGGAATAACATGGTCTCCCTTTTTGACGCTGGTAACACCTTTTCCCACATCCACCACAATACCAGCACCTTCATGTCCCAAAATTGCCGGAAACAAACCTTCAGGATCTTTCCCCGAAAGCGTATAAGCATCGGTATGACAGATTCCGCTGGCTTTGATTTCTATCAACACCTCACCTGCGGAAGGCCCTTCCAATTGAACCGTTTCAATACTCAACGGTTTACCCGCTTCATAAGCTACTGCTGCTTTAACTTCCACTATTCACCCCTTCTTATTCTTTTCGCTTATTCTTCTTTATTAGAGTTTATAGTTGGGAAGCTGCACCCAAATATTTTATAATTTTTCAATTATATTTTGGACGTAAAATGAAGTGATAATAAGGTAAAATAAAGAATTGGTTAATATGTAGTTAATATATGAATCTATGTCTTAGACAATGTGAGATAATTTTGTATTTCCTCATCTTTCCATAGCTCATACCCACCATAGCCCATACCCAATCTTCCATCACAGATTATAGTTAAAGTTAAATTATTTATAATTATCGATTGCTTATGAACCCTGCCCTAACTAAATTTGGCGTTCAAATGTCTAAACTTACCGGCGTAAGAGCGATTATGAAGGATATTAATGAAACTTTACGCGCAGGCATTGGGCAGGAGTTGATGAATTTGAGTGCGGGTAATCCGTTGATTTTACCTGAAGTAGAACAATTGTGGCGCGATTGTACTGCGGAACTTTTGTCAAGCTCTGAGTATGGTGAAGTAGTTTGTCGTTATGGTTATTCTCGCGGTTATTCGCCTTTAATCGAAGCGGTTGCAAAAGACTTTAACAAGCGCTACGGTTTAAATCTTACCGAACGCAATATTTTAATTACTCCGGGTAGTCAAACGCTTTATTTCTACGCTGCAAATGTCTTCGGCGGTTATACCATCAATGAACAACTCAAACAAATTGTTCTTCCTCTAAGTCCCGATTATACAGGTTATGGTGGAGTCAGTTTGGTTCCCGAAGCATTATTCGCATACAAACCAACTTTAGATATTGACACATCATCTCATAGATTTAAATACCGTCCTGATTTCAGCCAGTTATCAATTACCGAAAACACTGGTTGTGTATTATTCTCTCGTCCCTGTAATCCTACTGGAAATGTGATTACAGACGAAGAAGTTGAGAAAATCGCCGCACTGGCTGCACCATTAAATGTACCAGTTTTAATTGATTCCGCCTACGCGCCACCGTTCCCAGCCTTGAATTATACCGAGATGACACCTACCTTTGGTGAAAATATTCTGCATTGTATGAGCTTGTCAAAAGCAGGATTACCCGGAGAAAGAGTAGGAATTGCCATTGGGAACGAAAAATTAATTGAAGCCTTAGAATGTTTCCAAGCCAACGCGAGCTTACATTCATCCAGGTACGGACAAGCCATAGCTGCTCGTGCTATTGATTCCGGAGAGTTGGCACGAATCAGCGAAACCGTGATTCGTCCTTTTTATCAAAACAAATTTGCTGTTTTAGAAAGCACTTTAGCAGCAGCAATGCCCGATAACTTACCTTGGTTTCTACATCGTGGTGAGGGAGCGATTTTTGCCTGGATATGGTTGCAAGATTTACCCATCAGCGATTGGGATTTTTACCAACAATTAAAAAAAGTAGGTGTAATAGTTGTCCCTGGAAATTCCTTTTTCCCCGGATTACACGAAGAATGGGAACACAAACACCAATGCTTCCGTGTCAGTCTCACAGGTAGCGACGAGGAAATCAAAACCGGAATGCAGCGTTTCGCCCAAGTAGCCCAAGAAGTTTATCAAAGTGCTACTGTGAGTGCATGAGAAGATATGGAAGGGGACAAGGGGACAAGGGGATGGGGAGACAAGGGGACAAGGGGAAGATAAGGGGACAAGGGGACAGGGGGACAAGGTGAAATATACATTGTTAATAACTCCTAACTCCTAACTCCTAGCTCAATAATAGACGTAGCAGTGCTATGTCTCTACTGATAACTGATAACTGATAACTGAAATGGGTTGGTTAGAAATTGGCAAGATTGTTGCACCTCAAGGGTTGAATGGTGAATTACGGGTTTATCCGGATACGGATTTTCCCGAACGTTTTGAGGTTGCTGGTAAGCGTTGGCTGTTGCGTCCAAATGCAACGGAACCGGAAGAGGTAGAGTTAATCAAAGGTCGTTTTCTTGAAGGTAAAAATCTGTATGTAATTCAGTTAGCTGGTGTGAAGCACCGGGATGAAGCTGAGGAGTTACGAGGTTGTAAGATACTTGTACCTGAAAATGACCGTCCTCCCTTGGGTGAAGATGAGTATCATTTAATGGATTTGGTGGGTTTATCTGTTTTTATGCATGATAGTGGAGAATTTATCGGTACAGTAGTTGATTTGATTGCTGCTGGTAATGATTTGTTGGAGGTACGGTTGGGGAAAGAGGAGACAAGGGGACAAGGGGACAAGGGGATAGGGGGACAAGGGGACAAGGGGACAAGGGGACAAGGGGACAAGGGGACAAGGGGACAAGGGGACAAGGAGACAAGGGGACAAGGGGACAAGGAGACAAGGGGACAAGAAGATGAAGAGAAAATCCAAAATCTAAAATCTAAAATCCAAAATTCCAAGACTGTTTTAATTCCTTTTGTTAGAGAAATTGTTCCGGTGGTTAATTTGTTAGATAATCGGATTGAAATTACCCCACCGATTGGTTTATTAGAGATTTAATTCTCTAGCTTGATGATTATGGCAATTTAATTGGGATTGGAATTTTTCATGGTAACTAATTAATTTTATTATGCTTTCTATATTTAATTAACTTTAATGGCAAAGTGGAAAATATTATCTTCTACCTAAAGAAGTATTTTGTTTTTTTTATAATATAAATAATTAATTGATTAATTATTTATTTACTCCCGTTCAAGTAGAAGATTACCTAAAAAAAACGATGGTTGACAAGACAGTGCGAACGGGGGGAGAACCCATGCGTTATAGCAACTGTCGTGCTGAAAAAGCGGAGGAAAGAGGTTCCATGGAGATGAGCCGCATCCTACCGGGTGAAAGGTAATTTTAGAGTGCAAAGGGAGTAATTATTTATTTGAAATAAGTTAATAGTTATTAATGTAGAGTATTTGGTTAAATTGCGGTTAAATTTGAACAATTAAATAGATGTTATGCTAAACTCCCATACATATTCTTCAGTTAAATAGCTGTTGAAATTAAAAAAATAATGATTTGATGATATTCATTTTATGAGATAAAAGCTAATTTTAGGTTGTTTCAATTAATCAAACTAGCTATGATAAAGCGTTGCGCTGTGGCTAATATATCTTTTATTTTAACGGTACGATAACACAATTTTATCAAGAAATATTCATTTAGATATAAAACATAGTGACGAATTTAAGTTTATATAAACGTAAAAAGTTCACAATATTTGTATTCAGGAGTTGAGTATGACTTTAATAAGCCCTCCCCAAGCCAAGCCATTACAAAGCGATGAATTACGCAAGATTAATGCTTATTGGAATGCAGCAAATTATCTTTCAGTAGGGCAAATATATTTACTGGATAATCCTTTACTCAAAGAACCGCTGAAATTAGAACACGTTAAACCCAGACTGTTAGGACATTGGGGAACTACTCCGGGTTTGAATTTTATTTATGTTCATCTCAATCGAGTCATAAAGAGAGATGATTTGAATATGATTTATATTGCAGGTCCTGGACATGGAGGACCTGGTTTAGTGGCTAATACCTATCTTGAAGGAACTTACAGCGAATATTATCCGAATATTTCTCAAGATACCCAAGGGATGCAAAAACTGTTCAAACAATTTTCTTTCCCTGGTGGAATTCCCTCTCACGTAGCACCGGAAACTCCAGGGAGCATTCATGAAGGTGGAGAACTTGGTTATGCTGTTTCTCATGCTTTTGGTGCGGCTTTTGATAATCCCGATTTGATTGTTGCTTGCGTTGTCGGTGATGGTGAAGCAGAAACGGGTTCCTTGGCTGCAAGTTGGCATTCTAACAAGTTTCTTAACCCAGTACATGATGGTGCTGTACTACCGATTTTGCACCTGAATGGCTATAAAATTGCTAACCCCACCCTTTTGGCTCGGATCAGCCATGAGGAATTGCAAAAATTGTTTGAAGGTTACGGTTATAAACCTTATTTTGTCGAAGGTTCCGAACCAGAAGCCATGCATCAATTGATGGCTGCAACGATGGATACCGTGCTACACGAAATCCGCGAAATTCAGGAAGATGCACGTAAAAATGGCTTCAAACAGCGTCCACAATGGCCGATGATTATTCTGAGAAGTCCCAAAGGTTGGACTGGACCAAAAGAAGTTGATGGACAAAAAACCGAAGATTATTGGCGATCGCACCAAGTACCTTTATCAAATATGGCTGCGGAACCAGCCCATGTCCAACTGTTAGAAGATTGGATGAAGAGTTATGAGCCAGAAAAACTATTTGATGAAAACGGTAAATTAATCGCAGAATTAGCCGAACTCGCACCAGATGGGAATCGACGCATGGGTGACAATCCCCACGCTAACGGTGGTATTTTGCTGCGAGACTTGAAAATGCCCGATTTTCGCAATTATGCAGTAGAAATCAGCGAACCAGGAAAAACCATTGCTGAAGCAACCCGCGTTATGGGTAAATTACTCGCGGATGTAATGAAACTGAATTTAGATAGCCGCAACTTCCGTTTATTTGGTCCTGATGAAACCGCATCGAATCGACTGGGTGACGTATTAAAAGTAACTTCTAGGACTTGGGTTGCAGAAACCTTAGAATACGACGATAACCTAGCCACAGACGGTCGCGTCATGGAAATTCTCAGCGAAAATACTTGTCAAGGATGGTTGGAAGGATACCTGCTTACAGGTCGTCACGGATTATTTTCCTGTTATGAAGCATTTATCCATATTATCGATTCAATGTTCAACCAACACGCTAAATGGTTGAAAACGACCCGCGAAATTCCTTGGCGTAGACCAGTCGCTTCCTTAACATATTTATTAACATCTCACGTATGGCGACAAGACCACAACGGATTCAGCCATCAAGATCCCGGCTTTATCGACCACGTGATCAACAAAAAAGCCGAGGTTGTGAGAATATATCTACCACCCGATGCCAATTGTCTGTTATCCGTGACAGACCATTGCTTGAGAAGTCGCCATTACGTTAACGTAATTGTAGCGGGTAAACAACCAGCATTGCAATTTCTAAATATGGATGAAGCAATCAAGCATTGTACCAAGGGGATCGGTATTTGGGGTTGGGCAAGTAACGATCAAGGAACCGAACCAGATGTAGTGATGGCTTGCGCTGGAGACGTTCCCACATTAGAAACCTTAGCCGCAGTAGATATATTACGAGATAACTTTCCAGAGTTAAAAATCAGGGTAGTAAACGTAGTAGACTTAATGACTTTACAGCCAGAGATTGAACATCCCCACGGTTTGAGCGACAAAGACTTTGACAGTATTTTCACCACAGATAAACCAATAATCTTTGCCTTCCATGGTTATCCTTGGCTGATTCATCGTTTAACATATCGTCGCACAAATCACAAAAACCTCCACGTCCGGGGTTACAAAGAAGAAGGAACCACAACCACACCTTTTGATATGGTAGTGATGAACGATTTAGACCGCTTTAATTTAGCAGATGATGTCATTGACAGAGTTCCTCATTTAGGATATAAGGCGGCTCACGTCAAGCAAATGTTGCACAACAAATTGATCGAACATAAGCAATACGTTCGTGAACACGGTGAAGATATGCCCGAAATTCGCGATTGGAAGTGGGAGTATTAAGAGACAAGGGGACAAGGGGACAAGGGGACAAGGGGACAAGGGGATGGGGAGACAAGGGGACAAGGGGACAAGGGGACAAGGGGATGGGGAGAACATAATTCTGATTAACTCCTAACTCCTAACTCCTAACTCCTAACTCCTAACTCCTAATTCCTAACTCCTAATTCCTAACTCCTAACTCCTAACTCCTAACTCCTAACTCCTAACTCCTAACTCCTAACTCCTAACTCCTAACTCCTAACTCCTAACTCCTAACTCCTAACTCCTAACTCCTAACTCCTAACTCCTAAC